>JAABUZ0100001637.1_pt1 | contig 41273 bp, 30 predicted proteins | sample 5562091 | NCBI WGS metagenome assembly JAABUZ01 (sample SAMN12813069, study PRJNA571459) | rock metagenome | isolation source: Antarctica rocks | place: Antarctica: Victoria Land, Linnaeus Terrace sud | collected 2015-12-21
CGGCCGAGCGGCTCGAGCGGTCAGGCGGAGTAGCGGCTCTTGAGGCGCAGTGCCTGAGCGCCCGCAGCGCCGCCGAGGAGCACGACTGCTGCGACCACGACCAGCCCGGGCAGCTCCTCGCGCATCGACCGGGCACCGGCGACACGGGCTGAAGGAGTGACCGAGGCCGCGGTGTACGCGGGGTTGCCGGCCAGCAGGGGGGCCGCGCCGCCCAACTGAGGCAGGGCCCCGGCCAGCAGCGGTCCGAACGGGCTGACGGTCGGCAGCTCCACTGCCGAGGCCGAAGTGAAGCCCGGGTTCAGCAGGAGACTGGAGAACGACGGCGCCCCGAGCGCCGCCGTGCTGCCCGGGTCGGCGGCCGGTATGGGGGCAGCGCCCGGCGCTACGGGAGCGGCACCGAGCTTGACGGGCGCGGATCGACCGACCGGGGCCCCGCCGCCGGTAGACCAGTGTTGTTCTTCGGCGCCCCGGCGATCGGCGGCTTCGGGGCCGTGGGGGCTCCCGGGGCATTGCCGCCAGGAGCCGCGCCACCCGCCGGCGCCAGGACGGACTTGACCGGGGCGGGCACCGGCGCCGGGCCGGGCGCGCCCGGCTTGGGGGTGGGGCTGGGGCTGAGGGGAGGCAACGCGGGAATCGAGGCCGTGGGCCGAGGCACGGGCGGCACGGGCGGCGGCTTCGGGACGGTCGGGAGCAGTCCGGTCACCGCGGTCGCGGTCTTGATCAGGGGAGCCGGCACGGGAGTCGGAAGCGAAAGGGCTGAGGCAGGACTCGCCAGCGCTGTCGCCAGGGCGCCGGTCGCCCCCAGGGCGAGGGTCACCGCGGTGGCGCGGGCGCACATCGTCCGGGCGCTCATCGTCGGGCGCTCGGTGGTGGTGTCCGTGCGGCTCATCTGTGCTCCTCGCAGGTAGGACGCCTTCCTACCCTTCGGTAGCCAGCATCACACGGTTCATCCGAGCAGGAGTCAAGCGACCGCCCGGACATCCGCGACAGTCTACGGCTGACCCGCTGGCGCGTCGCTGATCAACCAGACTGTCCCGAGCGGTGGCAGGCGCAGCAGGGCGGAGGCGGGCTGCCCGTGCCAGCTGTCTGGCTCGGCCTGCACGCCGCCGCTGTTGCCCACGCCGCTACCGGAGTAGGCCGTGGCGTCGGTGTTGAGCACCTCGCGCCAGGGGCCGCGCCAGGGCAGGCCGAGCCGGTAGTCCTCGTGCGGTACGCCGGCGAAGTTGCTGATGCAGGCCAGGGCCGAGCCGTCCGCGGCAAACCGCAGGAAGGACAAGACGCTCCCGGAGGAGTCGTTAGCGTCGATCCAGGCGAAGCCGGCTGCCTCCGTGTCCTGCGACCACAAGGCTGGTGTCGCGCGGTAGAGGGCGTTGAGCTCCTTGACCGTCAGGGCGACGCCGCGGTGGTCGGGCAGGTCGAGCAGCCACCAGTCCAGGCTGCGCTGCTCGCTCCACTCGGACTCCTGCGCGAACTCGCAACCCATGAACAGCACCTGCTTGCCCGGGTGCGCCCACATGAAGGCGAGGTAGGAGCGGACGTTGGCCAACTGCTGCCACCGGTCGCCGGGCATCTTGCGCAGCAGCGAACCCTTGCCGTGCACGACCTCGTCGTGGCTGATCGGCAGCACGTAGTTCTCGGAGTAGGCGTAGACCATCGAGAACGTCATCTGGTGATGGTGGTAGCCGCGATACACCGGCTCGCGGGAGATGTAGTCCAACGAGTCGTGCATCCAGCCCATGTTCCACTTGAAGCCGAACCCCAGGCCGCCGAGGTGGGTCGGGCGGGAGACCCCCGGCCAGGAGGTCGACTCCTCGGCGATCGTGACCGCCGAGGGCACCCGTCGGTAGACGACAGCGTTCATCTCCTGCAGGAAGGCGACGGCGTCGAGGTTCTCTCGACCGCCGTACTGGTTCGGCAGCCACTCGCCCTCCTTCCGCGAGTAGTCCAGGTAGAGCATCGAGGCCACCGCATCCACGCGCAGGCCGTCGATGTGGAACTCCTCGAGCCAGTACGTCGCGTTGGCCACGAGGAAGTTCTTCACCTCGTTGCGGCCGAAGTCGAAGACGTAGGTCCCCCAGTCCTTCTGCTCGCCACGGCGGGGGTCGGCGTGCTCGTACAGCGCGGTCCCGTCGAACTTGGCGAGCGCGAACTCGTCCTTGGGGAAGTGTCCGGGCACCCAGTCGACCAGCACGCCGATGCCGGCCTGGTGCAGCGCGTCGACCAGGTAGCGCAAGTCGTCGGGGTCGCCGAAGCGTGCGGTCGGGGCGTAGTAGGAGGTGACCTGATACCCCCAGCTGCCGCCGAAGGGGTGCTCGGCCACGGGCAGCAGCTCGACGTGGGTGTAGCCGAGCCAGGTGACGTACTCGACCAGCTGGTCGGCCAGCTCGCGGTAGGACAGGCCCTGCCGCCAGGAGCCAAGATGCACCTCGTAGGTGCTCATCGGGGCGGCGTGCGGCTGCGTCGCGGCGCGGCGGTCGAGCCAGGCGGCGTCCTTCCAGTGGTAGGAGGACTCGGTCACGATGCTGGCGGTCAGAGGGGGCACTTCGGTGCGCCGGGCCATCGGGTCGGCCTTCTCGCGCCAGGTGCCGTCGCTGCCGAAGATCGAGAATTTGTAGTGCGTGCCGTCGCCGATGCCCGGGACGAACAGCTCCCAGACGCCGCTGCTCCCGAGCGCCCGCATGGGGAAGCCGCGACCGTCCCAGCCGTTGAAGTCCCCGACGACGCGCATGCCCCGGGCGTTCGGCGCCCAGACCGCGAACGAGGTTCCCGTGACCGGTCCGGACGGACTGTCGTAGCGGCGCACGTGCGCGCCGAGCACCGTCCACAGCTGCTCGTGCCGGCCCTCGCCGATTAGGTGCAGGTCTACGCTGCCGAGGGTCGGCAGGTAGCGGTAGGGATCGTCGGCCGGGTAGCTCTGGCCGCCGTACACGATCTCGAGGCGGTAGTCGGTGACCTCACCGCCCGGGACGACGGCTTGCCACACACCCAGGTGCGCGTGCTCGAGTTCGACCTGCTGGCCGGTGACGTGGGCCACGACGCGCTCGGCGGCAGGCCGCAGGGCACGTACGACGACGCCGCCCTCGCAGGGGTGCATGCCGAGCAGGCTGTGCGGGTCGTGGTGAGTGCCGCCGGCCAGCCGCTCCAGCTCGTCCGAGTTCACCTGCGGTGCCGGCGCAGCGGGGGGCGCCTTCTTGGCGGCGCGCTTGCGGGCGGGCGTGGCCGCGGCGACGGGGGTGCCGGTGGCCTGGGCAGCGGCGTCGAGCGCCGGATCCGGGACGACCGGCGCCGTCACCTCGGCGGCGACCGCCGCATCGACGGGGGCCTGGGGCTCGACGGGCGCGGACTGCTGGCGCGGGGTGCGGCCCGGGCCGGGCTCGCTCATGTCCCGACCAGCCGCTGGATCGAGCCGAGCGGGATGGGGAGCCAGCTGGGCCGGTTGCGCGCCTCGTACACCACTTCGTACACCGCCTTGTCGAGCTCGAACGCCCGCAGCAGCACGGCCTCGTCCCGAGGGTCGGTGCCGGCCGCACGGGCGTAGCCGTCGCAGAACGCCTCGCGGTTGCGCTGTGCCCACTCGTTCGCGCGGTACGCCAGGTGCGTTGCCCCCGGGCGCTCGGCGAGCAGGTGGCGGGCCGCGTAGTCGAAGGAGCGCAGCATGCCCGCGACGTCGCGGAGCGGGCTCATCAGCGCTCGGCGCTCGGCGAGGGGCCGGGCCGGCTCGCCCTCGAAGTCGAGCAGCACCCACCCGTCCTGGGTGCGCAGGACCTGGCCCAGGTGGAAGTCGCCGTGCACCCGCTGCACGACCACCGGATCTGTCCTTATCGCCACCGCGTCGTAGGCCGTGCGCAGGCCGTCGGCGACCGGGGCCAGCTCGGGGACCACGGCGAGCGCGGCCTCAAGGCGCTCGTGCAGCTGGTGCGCCGTACGGCTGATGTCGTCCGGCCCGACCGTCTGCGAGGGGAGCACCTGCGCCATGAGCGCGTGCACCTCACCGGTGGCCACGCCCAGGCGCTCCGCCTCCCCGGCGAAGTCGCCCCCGACCTCATCTGCGTGCAGGTCCTCCTCGGCGAACAGGTCGCGGACGCTGGCCGTGGCCATCGCCCAACCGTCGCTCGCTGCCTTGAGGAAGGGCTGCAGCAGTCCGAGGGAGGTGACCTGGCCCTCGACGGTGCCGTCGAACCAGGCCAAGGGGCACGCGATGTGCGTGCTGCCCGCGTCGCCGAGCGCCTGGGTGACCTCGATGTCGGGGTTGGCCCCCGGCTGCAGCCGGCGGAACAGCTTGAGGATGTAGGTGTCGCCGAAGACCAGCGAGGTGTTGCTCTGCTCGGCTCCCATGACCCGGCTGGTCAGGGACGCGTCGATCTCGGCGGCGTTGACGAAGGACAGGCCGTCCCACTCGCCGCCGCTTGCGAGGTGCCCGAGCAGGGCAGAGCTGACCGCCGGGTCGTAGGCCGCGTCGTAGAGGGTCGCCCCATCGGCCGTCCCGATGACGGCGTGCTCGAGGCGCTGCTCCAGCACGCCGGTGGTGCTGCCGAGCAGCAGCTGGTAGCCGTCGGAGCCACCGTCGGCGTAGTCGACATGCAGGACGACCAACCGCCCGGACTCCGTGAGCTGGGCACTGCTGCGCTCGGCGACCGCGCGGAGCCGGCGACCCTTGCCGCCGAACCAGCGCTGCCGGGGCAGCCAGGTCAGCAGCTGCTCCTCGAGGCTCATCCATCCTCCTGGGTGGTGAGGGCGAACCACATGAACCCGTGCCCCGGCAGGGACAGCAGATACGGCAGCTCACCGACGGACGGGAAGTGCACGAGGCCGGTCAGCTCGACCGGGACGACGCCCTGGAACCGGGACAGGTCCAGCTCCACCGGCTGCGGGAAGCGCGAGAGGTTGTTCACGCACAGCACGCGGTCATCGCCGAACTCGCGGACGAAGGCCAGCACCGAGGGGTTGCTCGAGCCGAGCTCGTCATAGCTGCCCATGCCGAACACCGGGTGCTGCCGTCGTACCGAAAGCATCCTGCGGGTCCAGTGCAGCAGCGAGCTCGACGAGCGCATCTGGGCCTCGACGTTGAGGGCCTGGTAGCCGTAGACGGGGTCCAGGATCGTGGGCAGGTAGAGCCGCTGCGGGTCAGCCATGGAGAAGCCGGCGTTGCGGTCGGCGTTCCACTGCATCGGCGTGCGTACGCCGTCGCGGTCGCCGAGGTAGATGTTGTCCCCCATGCCGATCTCGTCGCCGTAGTACAGGACGGGGGAGCCCGGCAGCGACAGCAGCAGTCCGGTGAACAGTTCCATCTGGTCGCGCGAGTTCTCCAGCAGGGGCGCGAGCCGGCGGCGGATGCCGATGTTGGCCTTCATCCGCGGGTCCTTGGCGTACTCGGTGTACATGTAGTCGCGCTCGTCGTCGGTGACCATCTCCAGGGTCAGCTCGTCGTGGTTGCGCAGGAAGATGCCCCACTGGCAGTTCTTCGGGATGGCCGGCGTCTGGGACAAGATCTCTGAGATCGGATAGCGCGACTCGCGCCGCACCGCCATGAACAAGCGCGGCATGAGCGGGAAGTGGAACGCCATCTGGCACTCGTCGCCGGTCTTGGGGTCGCCGAAGTACTCCACGACGTCGCTGGGCCACTGGTTGGCCTCGGCGAGCAGGACCCGGTCCGGGTAGAGCGCCTCGATCTCGCCGCGCAACTTCTTGAGGTAGGCGTGCGTCTCGGGGAGGTTCTCGCAGTTGGTGCCGTCCCGCGCGTACAGGTAGGGGACGGCGTCCAGGCGGAAGCCGTCGAGCCCGAGGTCGAGCCAGAAGCGCAGCACCTCGAGCATCGCGTCCTGGACGGCGGGGTTGTCGTAGTTCAGGTCCGGCTGGTGGGAGAAGAAGCGGTGCCAGAAGAACTGCTCGCGCACCGGGTCCCACGTCCAGTTGGACTTCTCGGTGTCGACGAAGATGACCCGCGCGTCCTCGTACTTGGCGTCGGTGTCGGACCACATGTAGAACGCACCGTACGGGCCCTCGGGGTCCGCGCGGGAGGCCTGGAACCACGGGTGGGCGTCGCTGGTGTGGTTGACGACCAGGTCGGCGATGATGCGGATTCCGCGCCGGTGCGCCTCGTCCACCAGCTGTACGAAATCGCCGAGGTCCCCGAACTCGGGCAGGACCTGCATGTAGTTGCTGATGTCGTAGCCGCCGTCGCGGAGCGGGGAATCGTAGATGGGCAGCAGCCAGATGCAGTCGATGCCGAGCCACTGCAGGTAGTCGAGCTTCTCGGTCAGGCCGCGGATGTCGCCCGTACCGTCGCCGTTGCTGTCGTTGAAGCCCCGGATCAGCACCTCGTAGAAGACGGCCCGCTTGTACCAGAGCGGGTCGCGCGACTCCTCCAGGCTGACCAGCTGGCCGTGCTCGAGGTCGGGGGAGCTCACTGGTCGCCCGTCGCGCGGGCGGTGAACACGTGGGCCGGCTCGACGAAGGGGTCCAGCCGGACGTAGTCGCGGGCGCCCCAGGTGTAGGTCTGGCCGCTCACCTCGTCGTGCACGTCGATCGTGTCCTCCCAGCCGAGCCCGAGGGCCGGCAGGTCGAGGTGGACGGTCGCCTCGCGGGCGCCGTGCGGGTCGAGGTTGACCACGACGAGCACCACGTCGGCACCGGTCTGCTTGCTCCAGGCCAGCACGTCCGGGTTGTCGACGGTGTGGAAGACGATGTTGGTGAGCCGGTGTGTCGCGGGGTGCTCCCGGCGCACGCGGTTGAGCATCGTGAGGTAGTCGGCCAGCGACGGCTGCGACCAGTCGCGCGGGCGGTACTGGTACTTCTCCGAGTCCAGGTACTCCTCCGAGCCGGGCTTGACGGCCACGTGCTCGTAGAGCTCGTAGCCCGCGTAGACGCCCCAGGATGGCGACAGCAGTGCGGCGAGAACGGCGCGCACCTTGAACACCGGCGGTCCGCCGTACTGCAGCGACGCGTGCAGGATGTCCGGGGTGTTCACGAAGAAGTTGGGCCGCATGTAGTGCGCGGTGCCGGCGAGCTCCAGGGCGTACTCCTGGAGCTCGTCCTTGCCGGTGCGCCAGGTGAAGTAGGTGTAGGACTGGGTGAAGCCGATCTTCGCCAGCTCGTGCATCATGGCCGGCCGGGTGAAGGCCTCGGCGAGGAACAGCACGTCGGGGTCGGTCTTGTTGACCTCGGCGATCAGCCACTCCCAGAAGTTCAGGGGCTTGGTGTGCGGGTTGTCGACGCGGAAGATGCGTACGTCGTGGTCGGCCCAGTACCGAACGATACGCAGCACCTCCGCGGACAGGCCGGCTTTGTCGTTGTCGAAGTTGACCGGGTAGATGTCCTGGTACTTCTTCGGCGGGTTCTCGGCGTAGGCGATCGTGCCGTCGACCCGGGTGGTGAACCACTCCGGGTGCTCGCTCGCCCACGGGTGGTCCGGCGCGCACTGCAGCGCCAGGTCCAGCGCGACCTCCATGCCGAGCTCGCGGGTGCGGGCCACGAAGGCGTCGAAGTCCTCGATCGTGCCGAGGTCGGGGTGCACCGCGTCGTGCCCGCCCTCGGCCGAGCCGATGGCCCACGGCGACCCGGGGTCCTGCGGGCCCGGGGTGAGGGTGTTGTTGGGTCCCTTGCGGTTCACCGTCCCGATCGGGTGCACGGGCGGGAGGTAGACCACGTCGAAGCCCATCGCGGCGACGGCGGGCAGCCGCCGCATCGCGGTGCGGAACGTGCCGCTGCGGGGTGGGTCGAGGCGCGCGCCCTCGGACCGGGGAAACAGCTCGTACCAGGAGCCGTAGAGGGCCCGCTCGCGGTCCACCCAGATCGTGCGGGACTCGCTCCTGGTGACCAGCTCGCGGACGGGGAAGTTCAACAGCAGCTCGACCAGCGCCGGGTCGGTGCCGGCGGCCAGGCGCTGCGGCACCGGGTTCGCTGTATCGAGCAGCCGGGCGGCCACCGCCGCCACCGTGCTACGACGCTCGGCGGGCACGCCCTTCGCGGCGCGTTCGAACAGCCGCGCGCCCTCCTCCAGCACGACCTCGACGTCCACCCCCGCGTCCACCTTGAGCGGGGCGTCATGCCACCAGGTGCCGAGCGGGTCGCTCCAGGCCTCGACCACGAAGCTCCAGGAGCCCTCCGCGTCGATCGGCAGGTCGGCGTGCCAGCGGTCGGTGCCGGGCGCGCCCGGCACCATCCGCAGGAACGGTTCCCTGGCACCGTCCGGCCGCTTCACCACGACGTTGCAGGCGACGGCGTCATGACCCTCCCGGAACACCGTCGCCGAAACGGGCACCACCTCGCCGCTGACCGCCCGGGCCGGGTAGCGCCCGCACGAGACAGTCGGACGGAGATCTGTGACTGCAACGCGACCCACCATTGCTTTAACGCTACCCATGCCGAGGGCGCGCGAACGAGCGACCGCCGGTCGGCGCCGTCCTGCTGCCCGGGCACTAGGGTCCGCGCAGTGAGAGCGCTCCGACGGTTCACCGTCCGCCTGGCCCTGCCCACCCCGCTCGCGCCCCTGGCCGAGCTGGTCATGAACCTGCGCTGGTCCTGGGACCCCGCGAGCCAGGATCTGTTCGCCTCGGTCGACCCGCGGGTGTGGCAGGCGGTCGGTCAGGACCCGGTCCGGCTGCTCGGCGAGGTGAGCCCCGAGCGCCTCGCCGCCCTGGCAGAGGACGCCGCCTTCCTGAGCCGGCTCGCAGAGGTCCACGCCGACCTGCAGCGCTACCTGGTCGAGCCGAAGTGGTACCAGTCGCTGACCGAGGCGCCCACCTCGATCGCCTACTTCTCGCCGGAGTTCGGGATCACCGAGGTGCTCCCTCAGTACTCCGGCGGCCTCGGCATCCTGGCCGGCGACCACCTCAAGGCGGCCTCCGACCTCGGGGTGCCGATCCTCGGCGTCGGGCTGCTCTACCGGGCCGGCTACTTCAAGCAGAGCTTGTCCGCCGAGGGCTGGCAGCAGGAGCGCTACCCCCCGCTGGACCCGCACGGGTTGCCACTGACGCTGCTGACCGGCACCGACGGCGGTCCCCTGCAGGTGTCGGTCGACCTGCCCGAGGCCACGCTGCACGCGCAGGTGTGGAAAGCCCAGGTCGGTCGCGTCCCCTTGCTGCTGCTCGACAGCGACATCGAGGACAACGCGCCGGCCGAGCGCCAGGTCACCGACCGGTTGTACGGAGGTGGGTCGGACCACCGGCTGCACCAGGAGATGCTGCTGGGCGTCGGGGGCGTCCGGGCGATCCGGGCCTACACGACCCTGGTCGGCGACCCGGCGCCGGAGGTCTTCCACACCAACGAGGGCCACGCCGGCTTCCTCGGCCTCGAGCGCATCCGCGAGCACGTCGACGAGGGCCTGTCCTACGACCAGGCCCGCGAGCAGGTGCGCGCAGGCACGGTCTTCACCACGCACACCCCCGTGCCCGCCGGCATCGACCGGTTCCCCCGCGAGCTCATCCAGCGGTACTTCGGCGGCGCCGGGGCGGCCGAGGGCGTGCCCGTCGAGCGGATCCTGGAGCTCGGCGCCGAGCTGGACCCGTCGGTCTTCAACATGGCGCACATGGGGCTGCGCATGGCGCAGCGCCGCAACGGCGTGGCCCGGCTGCACGGCGTGGTCAGCCGCGAGATGTTCGCCGACCTGTGGCCGGGCCTGGACGCCGCGGAGGTGCCGATCAGCTCGATCACCAACGGTGTGCACGCCCCGACGTGGGTCGCCCGCGAGGTCTTCGAGCTCGCCGAGCGCGGCGAGACCCGGCAGCCCTCGGCCGAAGCGACGGTGAAGGAGGCGCAGGGCTGGCAGGACATCGCCCGGGTTGCCGACGACGCGATCTGGCAGACGCGCCGCCTGCTGCGCTCGCGTCTGGTCGAACAGGTACGGCGGCGCACCCGCGCCTCGTGCCTGCAGCGCGGGGCGACCGAGGCCGAGCTCGGCTGGACGGGCTCGGTCTTCGACCCGGACGTGCTCACCATCGGCTTCGCGCGCCGCGTCCCGTCGTACAAGCGCCTGACGCTGATGATGCGCGACCCGGACCGGCTGCGGCGCCTGCTGCTCGACCCGGACCGGCCGATCCAGCTGGTCATCGCCGGCAAGGCGCACCCCGCGGACGACGGCGGCAAGGAGCTGGTCCAGCAGATCGTGCGCTTCGCCGACGCCGCCGACGTACGGCACCGGATCGCGTTCCTGCCCGACTACGACATCGGGATGGCCCGCCACCTCTACGCCGGCTGCGACGTCTGGCTGAACAACCCCCTGCGTCCGCTGGAGGCGTGTGGCACGAGCGGCATGAAGTCGGCCCTGAACGGCGGCCTCAACCTGTCGATCCTGGACGGCTGGTGGGACGAGATGTACGACGGGGAGAACGGCTGGGCGATCCCCACGGCGGACGGCGTCACCGACCCGAACCGGCGCGACGACCTGGAGGCGGCCGCCTTCTACGAGCTCGTCGAGAAGCAGGTACGGGCCCGCTTCTACGACGTCGACGCGGCCGGGGTGCCGCAGCGCTGGGTCGACATGGTGCGGCACACCCTGCAGACGCTCGGGCCGAAGGTGCTCGCCAGCAGGATGGTGCGCGACTACGTGCACCAGCTGTACGCGCCGGCCGCGCAGGCCTCGCGGGCCCTGGCCCTGGACGGGTTCGCGCCTGCCCGGCAGCTCTCCGCCTGGCGGACGCAGGTGACGTCCTGCTGGCCGGGGGTCCGCGTCCTGCACGTCGAGGGCGGCGGGGTGGGGGACACCCCTCAGGTCGGCGCGACGATGCTGGTGCGCGCTTCGGTCGACCTCGCCGGGCTGGCGCCGGAGGACGTCACCGTGCAGGCGGTGTACGGCCGGGTGGACGAGCACGACGACCTGCACCGGCCGACCTCGGCCCCGCTGCAGCTCATCGAGCCCGGTGAGGACGGTCTGGCGCGCTTCGAGGGGGAGGTGCCGCTGGAGCGGCCCGGCTCGTTCGGGTACACCGTGCGGGTCCTGCCGCACTCCCCGCTGCTGCCCGGCGACACCGACCTCGGTCTGCTCGCCCAGGCCTGACCGGTGTGCTGCTCGCTCACCGCCGACAAGGTGGCCGGGACGGTGGCGCTGCCCGTCGGTGCCCCACCTGTCCAGCCGCGGGCAGCCCCGTCTCGCCGGCTGCCGCGCGAGCTGTCCGTCACGGCGGCTCGACGGCCGCAGTCAGCGCCGGGCCTCGAGCAGCACCAAGGAGCGGCCGACCAGGGGCAGCCGGTCGCCGGGGGCGAGGGGCGCGCGGCCCACCGGCTCCTCGTCCGCAGTGTCCAGCAGCACGTCGTACGCGCTGGCCCACGGTGCGGGCGGCAGGACGAAGCCGGCGTCCGCGGGTCCGGTGTGCAGGACCACCAGGAAGGAGGCGTCGCTGATCGGCTCGCCACGCGGGCCACGGGTGCGGATGCCGTCACCGTCGAGGTACATGGCGATCGTCGGGCGCGAGGGGTCGAACCAGTTGCTGACCTCGGTCCCGTCCGGGCCGAACCAGGCAAGGTCCTTGACCCCGTCCGGACCGGTGGAGCGCCCGGAGAAGAAGGCCTTCTGGCGGAACACCGGATGGTCCCGGCGCAGGTGCACCAGCCGGGCCACCAGCGACCGCAGGGCTGCTGCCTCGGGATCGAGCTGCCAGGGCATCCAGGTGGTCTCGTCGTCCTGGCAGTAGGCGTTGTTGTTGCCCGCCTGGGTGCGCAGCACCTCGTCGCCCATGCTCAGCATGGGGACCCCGGTGGACAGCAGCAGCGTCGCGAGCAGGTTGCGGATCTGCCGCCGTCGCATCGCGCGCACCGAGGGGTCTGCGGTCTCCCCTTCGACACCGCAGTTCCACGCGCGGTTGTGGTCCTCGCCGTCGCGCCCGTCCTCGCCGTTGGCCTCGTTGCGCTTGCGCTCGTAGGTCGTCAGGTCCCGCAGCGTGAACCCGTCGTGGGCGGTGACGAAGTTGATGGAGGCGTACGGCCGGCGTCCGTCGTCCTGGTAGAGGTCCGAGCTGCCCGAGAGCCGGTAGGCCAGCTCGCGCACCCCCGACGACGAGCCGCGCCAGACGTCGCGCACCGTGTCCCGGTACTTGCCGTTCCACTCGGTCCACAGCGGCGGGAAGCCACCGACCTGGTAGCCGCCCTCGCCGACGTCCCACGGCTCAGCGACCAGCTTCACCGCCGACACGACCGGGTCCTGCTGGATGACGTCGAAGAAGGCCGAGAGCTTGTCGACGTCGTGGAAGGAGCGGGCCAGGGCCGAGGCCAGGTCGAAGCGAAATCCGTCCACGTGCATCTCGGTCACCCAGTACCGCAGGCTGTCCATGATCAGCTGCAGCACGTGCGGGCTGCGTACGTCCAGGGTGTTCCCGCAGCCGGTGTAGTCGCGGTAGAGCGCCCTCGAGCCCTGCTCGGTCCGGTAGTAGGACAGGTTGTCGATGCCGCGGAACGACAGGGTCGGCCCGGTCTGGTCGCCCTCGGCGGTGTGGTTGTAGACCACGTCGAGCAGCACCTCGATGCCGGCGGCGTGCAGTGAGCGCACCATCGCCTTGAACTCGCGCACCTGCTCGCCCCGCGACCCGCTGGCGGCGTAGGCCGCGTGCGGGGCGAAGTAGGCCAGCGAGTTGTACCCCCAGTAGTTCGACAGGCCCTTGCGCAGCAGGTGCGGTTCGGACACGAAGTGGTGCACCGGCATCAGCTCGACGGCGGTCACCCCGAGCGCGCTCAGGTGGGCGATCGCGGCGGGATGTCCCAGGCCGGCATAGGTCCCCCGCAGCGCCGGCGGGATGTCCGGGTGCTGCGCGGTGAACCCCTTGACGTGCAGCTCGTAGACCACGCTGTCCGCCCAGGGGGTCTGCGGCCGGACGTCCTCACCCCAGGGGAAGCCGTCGTGGACCACCACGGATTTCGGGACGTACGGCGCGCTGTCGCGGTGCAGCTGCTGGCCGTCGCGACCGGGCACCGATCCGAACACGGCGTCGTCGAGCCGGAACTCGCCGTCGACCGCCCGGGCGTACGGGTCCACCAGGAGCTTGGCGGGGTTGAACCGCTGACCGCTCGCCGGGTCGAAGGGGCCGTCGATCCGGAAGCCGTACCGCTGGCCCGGACCGACCCGCGGCAGGTAGCCGTGCCAGATGTGGAACGTCGACTCCTCCAGCGGGATGCGCGTCTCCTGCCCGGCGTCGTCGAACAGGCACACGTCGACGGCCTCGGCGCCCCGGCTGAACAGCGCGACGTTGGTGCCCTCGCCGTCCCAGGTGGCGCCGAGCGGCGACGGCCGGCCGGGCCAGGGTCTTTCGGGGCGCGGTCGCAGGTCGCTCACCCGCGGCATCCTGCCCGACCGGGCAACGCCGTACGACGAGTCAGTGGCCGGGGCCTGCGGCGTGCAGCGCTGCGTGCCGGTCGGCGAGCGCCTCGTGCGCCCGCACCTGCTGGGGCTCACCGTGCCCGAGGACCAGGTGACCAAGCACCTTTTCGTGGTCGGCGAGCAGGTCGGCCCACGAGTCGACCAGATCGGCGGCCGAGACGAGCGCCTCGAGCCGGACCCGCGTCGGCAGCAGCAGCAGCTCGCGCTCCAGGGCAGCCACGAGCTCCTCGGGCAGCACCACCGTGGGCTCGCCAGCGTCCTGCCCGGACGGCTCGTTCAGCAGAGCTGACGGCTCGTCCTCCAGGGGGGCCAGCCCGTCGAGATCGACTGACGGCAGGGGCTCGTCGTCCTCGTCGTACCCGCTCTCGACGTCGTCCAGGGACAGGCCGGCCTCGGCGGCCCACCGCGCCTCCTCGCGCAGGTCGACGTCGTCCGGGAGGGAGGCGAAGAACGCGTCCTGCCAGCGCTCGATGAGCTCGCGCGCGGCCTCGCACCGCTCGAGTGCCCCGCCGAGATCGCCCTCGACCGGGACCAGCAGGCCGCGCTGCAGGACGGCAGCCGCGTCGGCAGGCAGGTCCAGCAGCGGGTCGGCGGAGGAGACGGTGTGCACCACACCGCGCGAGTCCCGGAACATGGGGGCGAGACTAGGGTGCGCTCTCACCACCAACGAGGGAGTCGGTCATGGGCGAGTTCGTACGGCTCGAGGTCGAAGGGGCCGTTGGCACCATTCGGCTGGACCGCCCGAAGATGAACGCCTTGAACGCGCAGGTGCAGGAGGAGATCCGCCTGTGCGCCCTGGAGGCCACGGAGCGCGAGGACGTGCGCGCCGTCGTGCTCTACGGCGGCGAGCGGGTCTTCGCCGCCGGCGCCGATATCAAGGAGATGAAGGACACCTCCTACGTCGACATGCTCGCGCGTGCGAGCCGCCTGCAGGACTGCTTCCTGACCGTCTCGCGCATCCCGAAGCCGACCATCGCGGCGATCACCGGCTTCGCGCTCGGGGGTGGCTGCGAGCTGTCGATGTGCGCGGACTTCCGCGTGGTCGCCGAGAACGCCAAGATGGGCCAGCCCGAGATCTTGCTCGGCATCATCCCGGGCGCCGGGGGCACCCAGCGGCTGCCCCGCCTCGTCGGGCCGGCCAAGGCCAAGGACCTGTGCTTCACCGGCCGCTTCGTCAACGCGCAGGAGGCGCTGCGCATCGGCCTGGCAGACGTCGTCGTGCCGCCGGACGAGGTCTACAGCACCGCGGTGACGATGGCGGAGGCGTACTCCGCGGGCCCGGCAGTGGCCCTGCGGGCCGCGAAGAAGGCCATCGACGAGGGCCTGGAGATGGACCTCGACGCCGCCCTGCGGCTGGAGTCCACGCTTTTCGCCGGGCTGTTCGCGACCGAGGACCGCCTCGCCGGCATGACCAGCTTCGTGGAGCAGGGTCCCGGCAAGGCCGTGTTCTCCGGCCGCTGAACCGCCGGCGCGTGGCGGACGTCACCCCGAACGGCCGCCGGCCGGCGGGTGCCGGCCTGTGACGCACGGGTAACCTGCCGATGTCGAGGTCGCCGAGTTGCGCCGAGGTGCAACTCCCCGGAGCCTGGACGAACCAGCGCGGCGTCGGCCGCGCCCATCTGTGACGTGGAGGTCGGCGCCCGAGCATGAACATCGTCGTACTGGTCAAGCAGGTCCCCGACACGTGGGCGGAGCGCAACCTCGACGCGTCCACCAAGACCCTCGATCGCGCGTCGGTCGACGTAGTCATGAACGAGATCGACGAGTACGCCGTCGAGGAGGCGTTGCGGCTCAAGGAGGCGCAGGGCGGCGAGGTGACCATCGTGACGATGGGCCCCGACCGGGCGATCGAGACGATCCGCAAGGCGCTGTCGATGGGTGCCGACAAGGCCGTGCACCTCGCCGACGACGCGCTGGCCGGTTCCGACGCGCTGCAGACGTCGTACGCGCTGGCCAAGGTCCTCGAGACGCTGGAGTACGACCTCGTGCTCGCCGGCTCGGAGGCGACCGACTCCCGAATGGCCGTCATGACCGCACTGCTGTCCGAGCGCACCGGCCGCCCGCAGCTCTCCGGTGCCCGCAAGGTCACCGCCGAGGGGGGCAGCGTGCGCATCGAGCGCCAGACCGAGAACGGCTACGACGTCGTGGAGGCCGCCATCCCCGCCGTCGTCAGCGTCGTGGAGAAGATCAACGAGCCGCGTTACCCGTCGTTCAAAGGGATCATGGCGGCCAAGAAGAAGCCGCTGACGACCCTCAGCACGGCTGATGCCGGCATCGACGGCAGCGCCGTCGGGCTGCCCGGTGCGCCGAGCCAGGTCGTGGAGTTCGCGAACAAGCCGCCGCGTCAGGCGGGCCAGGTCGTCAAGGACGAGGGCGACGGCGGCAGCAAGGTCGCCGAGTTCCTCGCGTCGCAGAAGTTCGTCTGAGAGGCAGGGCAATGGCTGAGGTCCTCGTACTGATCGACCACGTCGACGGCGCTCCGAAGAAGGTCTCCTACGAGCTGCTGACGCTGGCCCGCACCCTGGGTGAGCCGTCCGCCGTCGTACTGGGCAAGGGCGCCTCCGCGGCCGCCGAGCGGGTCGCTGCCTATGGCGCGCAGAAAATCTACATCGGAGAAGCCGAGGAGTACGACGGCTTCCTTGTGGCGCCCAAGGCCTCGGCGCTCGCGGCGCTGGTGCAGTCCTCGAGCCCCGTCGCGGTGCTGATCCCGAGCAACGCCGAGGGCAAAGAGGTCGCCGCCCGTCTCGCGGTCAAGACCGGTGGCGGCCTGCTGACCGACGCCGTCGGGGTCACCCCCGAGTTCGTGGCGGAGCAGCCGATCTTCGGCGGCTCGGTGGTCGTGCAGTCCAAGGTGCAGACCGGACTGCCGGTGATCTGCGTCCGGCCGAACAGCACCGCTCCGGTCGAACAGGCCGGCGCAGGCGCCGTCGAGCAGGTCGAGGTGAGCTTCACCGACGCCGACCGGGGGGCCCGCATCACCGACCACGTCGTGGAGGACAAGGGCGGCCGCCCGGACCTCGGCGAGGCCTCGATCGTCGTCTCCGGCGGTCGCGGTGTCGGCTCTCCCGAGAACTTCACGATCATCGAGGCGTTGGCGGACTCTCTCGGAGCGGCTGTCGGCGCCTCGCGGGCCGCGACCGACGCGGGCTGGTACCCCCACCAGAACCAGGTCGGCCAGACCGGTCGCACCGTGTCGCCGCAGCTCTACATTGCGGCCGGCATTTCCGGCGCCATTCAGCACCGCGCCGGGATGCAGACCAGCAAGACCATCGTGGCGATCAACAAGGACCCCGAGGCCCCGATCTTCGAGCTCGCCGACTTCGGCCTCGTGGGTGACCTGAACACGGTCGTGCCCGCCCTCACCGAGGAGATCAGCAAGCGCAAGGGCTAGCCACTCACCCCAGAGCCGGTCTCCACCCAGAGTCGGGCTCAACCCCAGAGTCGGCCTCAACCCAGAGTGGCGATCTTGACGCTGAGGTGGGCGACACGCCTAGCGCTCGCGCCGTAGCGTCAAGATTGCGCGAGGGGTGGGGGGCTGGAAAGGGGTGGGGGCTGGAAGGTGTCGCCGTCAGGCGGTCGCGGGCTCGAAGGGGACGCCGGTGAGCTGCTCGGACACCTGCCACAGGCGCGCCGCGACCGCGTCGTCCTGGGCGGCTCTGCTGCGGCCGGCCCGAGTCGGGTGACCGCGCAGCTCGAGCAGGCCGGGCCCAAAGTACTCGCCGCCGCGCACGTCCGGCGCGGTCGCGGCGTACAGGGAGGGCCAGGCGCCTTGGGCCGCGGACTGGGCGATGGTGGCGTTGCCGCACCTCATCACCAGCTCCATCAGGGGCTGGCCCTGCCCGGTCTGCAGGTCCGTCGCGGCGTAGCCCGGGTGCGCGGCGGCAGCCGTGAGACTGTTCCCGAAGCGCCGGTCGAGCTCGCGGATGAACAGCAGGTTGGCCAGCTTGCTCTGCCCGTACGCGCTCCAGCGGCCGTAGGACCGCTCGCCCATGAGGTCGTCGAAGGCGACCCGCCCCATCCGGTGGGCGCCGCTGGAGACCGAGACCACCCGGGGGGCGGGGGCGGCGAGCAGCAGCGGCAGCAGGCGCGCGGCCAGGGCGAAGTGGCCCAGGTGGTTGGTGCCGAGCTGCAGCTCGAAGCCGTCCTGGGTCAAGGTGCGCGGGGGCGCCATGACCCCGGCGTTGAGCACCAGCAGGTCCAGGGACGCGAGCCGGGACCCGATGTCGGCTGCCGCTGTCGCGACCGAGGCGAGCGAGGACAGGTCGAGCTCCACCAGCTCGCCGGCGCCGCCCTCGGTCCGCAGCCGCTGCAGTGCCTGCTCGGCGCGAACGGGGTTGCGGCAGGCCAGCAGTACCCGGGCGCCGTGCCGGGCGAGCTCGAGGGCCGTGGCGTAGCCCAGACCGGAGTTTCCACCGGTGACCAGGGCGGTGCGCCCGGACAGGTCGGGCATGTCGGAAGGTGTTCAGCGTGTCATGACGACGAGCCTGCCACGGGGTCTCCCTATGCTGCGCCCCATGAGCTCCTGGGACCGGCGTACGCCGAAGCAGCTCGCGGCCCGTCGGGTTGCTGCCGTCCGGGCGCAGGTCGTCGATGCAGTGGGGCCGTTCTCGCCGTACTGGCGGGAGCGGCTGCTGAGCCTGGGCCGGACCCCTGCGCAGGCGGGCACCCTGGCCGGCCTGGCCGCGCTGCCTGCGGCGGGCGAGCGCGACGTCTGCCCGGACGGCAATCCGGCGGGCGCCGGTTCCCTGGTCCTGCAGGCGGGGGAGCGCGATTTCGCGCTGCACGCCGAGGGGCCGACGCTACGCCGCGCGCTGCGGGCCCGGCTGGTCTCCAAGGGCTCCTACCGAGCGGTCGTGGAGGCCGACACCCGTCCCACGTCCTACGTCTGGGCCGGGCTCGGCCTGCGCTTCCCGGTCGCGAGCACGCGCAGCGACCTCGACGTCGTCGCCCGCGCCGGCGCCCGGCTGTGGCAGGTACTCGGGCTGACCCGCGCCGACGTGCTCGTGGCTGCGCTGCCCCTGTCGCCGACCGCCGCGCTCCAGGCCCTGCAGTACGCCGCGCTGGGCGCCGGTTCGCCGGCGCTGTTCCCGGGCGCCGAGCCGGACCAGGTGGCCGCTGCGCTCGCGCTGGTCCCGGCGACCGTCTTGGCCCTGGACCCGCCGAACGCGGCCGTGCTGCTGGACGACCTCGACGAGGCGGGTGCGCCGCTGTCGGCGGTCGCCACCGTGCTGCTGGTCGGGGCGCCGACCGAGGACGAGCGGGCCGACGTGGCCGAGGCGCTCGCCCGGTCCGGCGCCCGTGCCGCGGTGGTGCTCGCCGTCCATGCCCCCGACGGTCACCGGCTGCTGTGGGGCGAGTGCCGGCAGGGCGCAGGCGGCGAGCAGGGTCTGCACACCTATCCCGATCTCGAGCTGGTCGCCCTGGTCGACCCGGAGACGGGCGAGCCGGCAACCGGCAAGCCGGTGAGCCGGCCGGCTGTCGGAAGCGGCCTGTACGAGGTCGTGCTCACCCAGCTCGGCCTACGCGGCAGCGCCCTGTTGCGCTGGCGCACGGGCGACCTCGCCGACAGGCTCGAGGAGGCACGCTGCCCGGCCTGCTCGCGCACGGTGCCCCGTGTGGTCGGGACCCGTCGCGGCGCGCTGGTGCCGGCGCTCGCGCTGCGTACCGGCCACCGCCGGGTCGACCTGCGCTCGGTGTCCGGGGCTCTGGTGGGCCGGGCGGACGTCGCTGACTGGCGCGTCCTGGTCGGACCCAGCGCACGCGACGGAGCCGACGAGCTGCTCGTGCACGTGGCCCCGACAGCGGGCGCGGACGCCGGGGACGTGGCGGTCGCCGTGACGCGCGACCTTCGGGTCGCCGCCGGTCTGCTGCCGACGCAGGTACTCGTCGTGGGCACCGAGGAGCTGCCCGCCGGTGCGGGCTGGCTGTCCCGTCGTGTGCTCAGCCGAGGGCGACCGGGTTAGTCTGGCCACGTGGCGTATCTGGACCATGCGGCCTCGACGCCCATCCTGCCTGAGGCCGTGGCAGCGGTCGTCGCGGCGATGACCGCGCCGGGCAACGCCTCCTCGCTGCACGCGGCCGGGCGTCGAGCCCGGCGCAGCGTCGAGGAGTCCCGCGAGGCCCTGGCCGCGGCCCTCGGAGCCCGGCCCTCCGAGGTCGTGTTTACGGGGGGCGGTACCGAGAGCGACAACCTGGCCGTCAAAGGCCTCTACTGGGCTCGCCGGGCCGCAGATCCCCGTCGTACGCGCGTGCTCGCCAGCGCGGTCGAGCACCACGCCGTGCTCGACGCGATCGAGTGGCTCGTCGCGCACGAGGGCGCGCAGGTGACCTGGCTCGAGGTCGACGCGCTCGGCCGGGTGCACCCCGACGTGCTCGCCGACGCCCTGGGCGACGATGTCGCGCTGGTCACGGTGATGTGGGCCAACAACGAGGTCGGGACCGTACAGCCGGTGCGTGCGCTGGCCGATGTCGCGCACGAGCGGGGGGTACCGCTGCACACCGACGCGGTCCAGGCGGTGGGACAGCTGCACGTCGACTTCGCGGCGAGCGGGGCCGATGCGCTGACCGTCACCGGGCACAAGCTCGGGGGACCGCTCGGTGCGGGCGCGCTGCTGCTCGGCCGCGAGGTGGCCTGCACCCCCCTGCTGCACGGCGGCGGTCAGGAGCGGGACGTGCGTTCCGGGACCTTCGACACGCCGGCCCTGGCGGGCCTCGCCGTGGCGACGACGCTCGCGGTGGAGCGCCGTCCCGAGACGGCAGGTCGGCTTGCAGCCCTGCGCGACGACCTCGTGTCCCGGGTCCGCGCGGCCGTGCCCGAGGCCGTGCTCAACGGCGACGTCGGTCTCGGCCGCCTGCCGGGCAACGTGCACTTCTCCTTCCCCGGCTGCGAAGGCGACTCGCTGCTGCTGCTGCTGGACGCCCGCGGGGTCGAGGTCTCCACCGGGTCGGCCTGCTCGTCCGGGGTCGCCCGGCCCTCGCACGTGCTCGTCGCCATGGGGGCCGATGAGGAGCGGGCCCGCAGCTCCCTGCGCTTCTCGCTCGGCCACAGCTCCACCCAGAGCGATGTCGATGCGCTGCTGGACGTGCTGCCAGCCGTCGTTGAGCGGGCCTGCCGCCCGCTCGCCTGGTCGGGGAGCCGGGCCGCGAGCCGGTGAGGCTGCTCGCTGCCATGTCCGGCGGCGTCGACTCGGCCGTCGCGGCGGCGCTCGCCGTCGAGGCTGGGCACGACGTCACCGGGGTCCATCTGGCGCTGTCGACGGCCCCGGCGACCCTGCGCACCGGCTCGCGCGGGTGCTGCTCGAGGGAGGACGCGCGGGACGCGGCGCGCGCTGCCGACGTACTGGGCATTGCCTTCTACGTTTGGGATCTCGCCGACCGCTTCCGGCAGGACGTCGTCGAGGACTTCGTGTCCGAGTACGCCGCCGGGCGTACGCCCAACCCGTGCCTGCGGTGCAACGAGAAGATCAAGTTCGCGGCCGTGCTCGACCGGGCGCTCGCCCTCGGCTTCGACGCCGTCGTGACCGGGCACCACGCGCGTCTGCACGACGGGGTGCTGCGCCGCTCGGTCGACCCGGCCAAGGACCAGTCCTACGTCCTGGCCGTCCTCGCGCCCGACCAGCTCGCAGGCGCCGTGCTCCCGCTCGGGTCGATGACCAAGACCGAGGTCCGGCACGCCGCCGCCGCGCGTGGTCTCGCCGTAGCCGACAAGCCCGACAGTCACGACGTCTGCTTCATCGCCGACGGCGACACCGCCGGGTTCCTGCGATCCCACCTCGGAGCGCAGCCCGGGCCGGTCCTCGACGCCCTCACCGGCGCGGTGGTCGGCTCCCATGACGGCGCCTACGCCTACACCGTCGGCCAGCGCCGCGGCCTGGCGCTGTCGGTTCCTGCCCCGGACGGCCGCCCGAGGTACGTCCTGTCGGTGTCGCCCGTCGAGCGCACCGTGACGGTGGGCTCGGCCCAGGCCCTGGACGTGCACACCGTGCGGACCGGGCCGCCGGTGTGGTCCGGCTCGCCGCGCTTGCTGCCGCTGCACTGCCAGGTGCAGCTCCGGGCCCACGGCGCAGCCCACGCCTGCACGGTCCGGCCGCTCGGCGACTCCGGCGGCTGCGGCGACCCGGGCGCGCTCGCCCCCGGGTGGGAGATCGCGCTCGAGACGCCGGCCCGCGGCATCGCCCCCGGCCAGGCCGCCGTCCTGTACGACGGGGACGTCGTGCTCGGCAGCGCCACCGTCGCTTCAGCCCGCTGACGCCCCCTCTTCTGCGTCGATCGCGCCCCCTCCTTCGCCGATCGTTGCGCTGCGGCCCGGCGCCCAGGCGCTCAGCGGGCGCTCAGCAACTCCATGATCGGCGGGGCTGCGCGGGGGACGTCGTGCGGCGTAGGCCCCGGCTAGGCTCTCCACCATGGCCGCGGACGACGACGTGCAGCTCACCGACCTCGAGGTCATCCAGCAGTTCAGCCTGGCGGTCCGGGGCACCAGTGCTCCGCGGGCCGAGGTGATCGCGGCCCTGCAGTCCGACCTGGAGTACCTGACCCGCCCCCGGCGTCGTACGGCGGCCCCGGCGCGGGTCGCGGGTCCGGCCCGGGCGGCTGCTCCCGCGGCCGGCAGGGGCGAGGTGCCGGCCGGCCGGCCTCGGGCCAAGGGCGCGGCGCGCACGCCGGCCGCCGAGAGCGACAAGGCCGTCCCGGGTCGCGACCAGACGGCGTGAGCGCGGCCCCGCCGTACCCGTGGACGGCAGGCAGCGCGACCGGGGTGGGCAGCCTGCCGGGCCAGGACCCGCTCGAGGCCGCCAAGCTCGCGCTGGGCACGCTGCCGGACTTCGCCTTCGCACCCGAGCTCCCGGGCCGGGGTGCGCCAGCCGACCTGGCCGGGCGCGGGACTGCGTTGCTGCACGACCTGCCGGTGGACCTGCAGCCCAGTGGCTGGCGGCTCGTGAGCCGCTCGAGCGGGGACGGCCACCGGGCCCGGGACCTGCTGCGCCGGGACGTCGACGCGCTCGAGCTGGCTGCGGGCCTGTCCGGACACCCGCCCGTGCTCAAGGTCCAGGCGACCGGGCCGTGGACGCTCGTGTCGCTGCTCGAGCTCACCCGCGGGGACAAGGTGCTGGCTGACCACGGCGCGGTCCGCGATCTCACGAGCAGCCTCGCCGAGGGTCTCCGGCTGCATCTGGCCGACCTGCAGGGGCGGCTTCCGCAGACCCAGCTGGTGCTCCAGCTCGACGAGCCGTTGCTGCCGACGGTCATGGTTGGCGACATCCCGACCAGCAGCGGCTGGGGGCGGCTGCGGGTACCGCAGGAGCAGGTGGTGCGCGCGCGGCTGACCGAGGTACTGGGCGCGACCGAGCACACGGTCATCCACTGCTGCACGCCCAGGCCGCCGGTGGCGCTCTTCCAGCGCGCGGGCGCGGGGGCGGTGAGTGTGGACGCGACGCTGCTGACCCCTCGTGACGACGACGCCCTCGGCCAGGCCGTCGAGGCCGGGATGGGCCTGCTGCTGGGGTGCGTCCCGAGCGCGGACACCTCGTTGCCGGAGCCGCAGCGCACCCTCGCGCCGGTGCGGGCCCTGTGGCGAAGGCTCGGGCTCGACCTCGGGTTCGCGGCGGCGGCCGTCGTCGTGACGCCGACCTGTGGACTGGCCGGCGCCTCCTCGGCGTACGCCCGCAGGGCCCTGGAGCGGTGCGTGGAAGCGGGGCGGCTGCTGGGGAAGGAGTCCGGTGGATGAGCAGCCCGGGCAGGTCGGGGGCAGCGCGGTCGAGGCGCTGGAGCGGCACACCGAGCTGAGCCGGCTGCTGGAGGAGGAGGCGTTCGGCTACTACGTGCTGGCCCAGCCGACGGTCGCCGACGCCGAGTACGACGCGCAGCTGCGGGAGCTGATGGCGCTCGAGGAGCTGAACCCGGGCCTGCGTACGCCCGACTCGCCCACGCAGAAAGTGATGGAGCGCTACACCACGGACTTCACGCCGGTGGAGCACCTCGAACGCCTGATGAGCCTGGACAACGTGTTCACCGGACCGGAGCTCGAGGCGTGGGCGGCCCGGGCGGCCAAGGAGGTCGGCGACGCGGCCCGCTACCTGTGCGAGCTGAAGATCGACGGGCTGGCGGTGGCGCTGGTCTACCGCGACGGGCGCCTGGTCCGGGGGGCGACGCGCGGTGACGGCCGGACAGGGGAGGACATCACCCCGAACGTCCGGACCCTCGTCAGTGTCCCGGACCGCCTGGCCGGCACCGACGTACCCGGCCTGCTCGAGGTCCGCGGCGAGGTGTTCATGGCCAGCGCAGACTTCGCCGGGCTCAACGAGCGGCTGGTCGCCGAGGGCAGGGCGCCGTTCGCGAACCCCCGCAACGCCGCGGCCGGCAGCCTGCGGCAGAAGGACCCGCGGGTCACGGCGACCCGGCCGCTGTCGCTCACGCTTCACGGGATCGGCAAGCGGGAGGGCTGGGAGCCGACGTCGCAGAGCGAGGCCTACCGGCAGCTCGAGCAGTGGGGGCTCCCGGTGAGCAGCCGCTTCGAGGTGTTCGCCGACCTCAACGGTGCGCTCGGCTACATCGGCTACTGGGGCGAGCACCGGCACGACGTCGAGCACGAGATCGACGGTGTGGTGGTCAAGGTCGACTCCCTGGCGCTGCAACGGCGGCTCGGGGCGACGAGCAAGGCGCCGCGGTGGGCGATCGCGCACAAGTACCCGCCGGAGGAGGCCACCACGACCCTGCACGACATCCGGGTCAACGTGGGCCGCACGGGCCGGGTGACGCCGTTCGCCTTCATGGAGCCGGTGCTCGTCGGCGGGGTCATGGTCAAGCTCGCGACGCTGCACAACCAGGACGAGGTGCGCCGCAAGGACGTGCGGATCGGCGACACCGTCGTCGTACGCCGGGCGGGCGACGTCATCCCCGAGGTCGTCGGTCCGGTGGCGGCCCTGCGGGACGGCAGCGAGACCGAGTTCGTCATGCCGACGCACTGCCCGGAGTGCGGCACCGCGCTGGGGCGGCCCGAGGGCGAGGTCGACGTCCGCTGCCCCAACACCGTCGGTTGCCCGGCGCAGCAGCGGGAGTCGGTGTTCCACTTTGCCGGGCGCGGTGCGATGGACATCGACGGTCTGGGCTACGAGACGGCGATCGCGCTACTGCAGAACGACCGGGTGCGCGACATCGGCGACGTGTTCCACCTGTCCGAGCAGTCCTTCTCCGGGTTGCGCGGCTTCGGCCCGAAGAAGATCGCGCAGGTGCTGGCGGGTGTGGCGGCGGCCCGGGAGCGCCCGGTCTGGCGTCTGATCGTCGGGCTGTCGATCCGGCACGTCGGCCCGACAGCGGCGCAGGACGTTGCGCGGCAGTTCCGCACCCTGGACGCGGTCATGGCCGCGTCGGCGGAGGAGCTAGCCGCCGTCGAGGGGGTGGGCCCGGTGGTGGCCACCGCGCTGCACGACTGGCTCGCCGACCCGCAGCACCGCGAGGTCGTCGAGCGGATCCGGTCCGGGGGCGCCCGCGTCGCCGATGAGGGCGCAGACGCCGGGCCGCGCCCCCTCGAGGGGATCACGGTGGTCGTGACGGGCACCCTGACCTCGTACAGCCGGGACGGGGCGACCGAGGCGGTGCAGGAGCGCGGCGGCAAGGTGACCGGCAGCGTCAGCAAGAAGACCGACTTCGTCGTCGTGGGCAGCGATCCGGGCCAGAGCAAGTACGACAAGGCGGTCAAGCTCGGCGTCACGGTGCTGGACGACGCCGGGTTCGTGGCCCTGCTGACCGACGGCCCGGATGCGGCCCGCGCCCTGGCCCAGGTCCTGACGCGGGAGCTCCCGCCGGAGTAGCCGCCGGCCGCTCCCTCACCTCCGGGCTCTTCACCTCCGGGCTCCTTCACCTGCCGCTCCCTCACCTGCCGCTCCCTCACCTCCGCGATCTTGACATTCCGGCGACCGGTACGGCGTGTCGCGCGCCATAGCGTCAAGATCGCGGTGAATGGGGGCGCGGCGGCCGAGGTGCGGGGCGGCCGAGGTGCGCGGTGAATGGGGGCGCGGCGGCCGAGGTGCGCGGCGAATGGGGGCGCGGCGGCCGAGGGTTCGCGGCGGGCGGCCGCGTGCCGGTCAGGCGTCCTGGCGGCAGCCGGTCACGGTCGAGGCGATGCCGGCAAGGTGCGCGAGCCGGAGCACCTCGGAGGCGCGGAAGCGCGGACCACCCGGGCGCCCCACGAGCACCACCCGGTCGGGTGGGCCGACGGGAGCGGCGACCAGCTCGGTGCCGAGGGTGTCCCAGCGCTCGGGGACCCAGGACTCCGAGCTGTCCATCCGTCGAGCCGTGATGAGCGGCAGCAAGGGCAGGGCCATCCCACCCAGGTCCGGGGCACCGGCGCTGGCGGAGACCACGCCGTCACGGCTGTCGAACAGGCTCGCCCAGCCGGCCCGGAAGACCCCCGGGGCGAGGTCGACCAGCAGCTGCAGCGCGCTGGCGGGAGCGGCGGCCAGCTCGTCCACGAGCTCGAGGTCACGATGGAGGTCGTCGGCCCCCAGGTAGGGACGCAGCGACTCGACGATGACGCCGGGCACGGACCGGGCGCTGGTGATCAGCACGTCGGCCAGACCCCCGGCGGGCAGCTGTACGAGCAGGTCGTCGACAGCGCCCTCGGGTCCGCGCTCGACGACGTTGAGGCTGACGATGTCGCCGCCGACCTCGCCCAGGGCGGTCGCGACGGCGCCGAGCATGCCGGGGCGGTCGGGCAGCACGAGACGCAGCAGGTAGGTCATGCAGGCATGCTCGCGCCTCCCTGTTGCCGTCGTGTTGCGGGACGGTGACGGCGGCGGCCCCCGACTAGCATTGCCGACAGTCCCACCGAGCCGAGGAGCCGCATGCCGGAGATCACCCGCGAGCAGGTCGCGCACCTCGCGCGGCTGTCGCGGCTCACGCTCGAGGACGCCGAGCTCGACTCCCTCGCCGGCCAGCTCGACGTCATCCTGGGCGCGGTCGCCCGTGTCGGTGAGGTCGCGGCAGCCGACGTCCCGCCCACGACCCACGCAGTGCCGGTCGAGAACGTCACCCGCCCGGACGTCGTACGGCCCTCGCTGGACCGGGAAGCCGTCCTGGCCGGCGCCCCGGTCGCGGAGGACGGCCGGTTCCGCGTCCCGCGCATCCTGGACGGCGAGTGATCCGCCGCACCGCCGTCCAGACCGCAGCCGCAGTCGCGAGCGGCGAGACCACGGCCGTGGCGACGACGCAGGCCCACCTGGACCGGATCGCCGCGGTCGACGGCGACGTGCACGCCTTCCTGTACGTCGATGCCGAGGGCGCGCTTGCGCAGGCAGCGCGGGTGGATGCGGGCGAGCTGACTGGACCGCTGGCCGGCGTACCGCTGGCTGTGAAGGACGTGCTGTGCACGCGCGGACTGCCGACGACGGTCGGCAGCCGGATGCTCGAAGGCTGGCGGCCGCCGTACGACGCCACCGTCGTGGCCCGGCTCAAGGCTGCGGGCGTGGTGCTGCTCGGCAAGACCAACATGGACGAGTTCGCGATGGGCAGCAGCACCGAGCACAGCGCGTACGGCCCGACGCACAACCCCTGGGACCTCACCCGCATCCCCGGCGGCTCGGGCGGCGGGTCCGCTGCGGCGGTCGCGGCCTTCGAGGCGCCGCTGGCGATAGGTACCGACACCGGCGGCTCGATCCGGCAACCGGCCTCGGTCACCGGCACGGTGGGGGTCAAGCCGACGTACGGCGGGGTGTCGCGCTACGGGCTCGTCGCGTTCTCCAGCAGCCTGGACCAGGCCGGCCCGTGCGCGCGGACCGTGCTGGACGCGGCCCTGCTGCACGAGGTGATCGCCGGCCACGACCCCGCCGACTCCACCAGCATCGACGCGCCGGTGCCGCCCGTCGTCGAGGCCGCCCGGCGCGCGGACGTGACCGGCCTGCGGATCGGCGTGGTCCGCGAGCTGACTGGTGAGGGCTACGAGCCCGGGGTGCAGGAGCGCTTCGACGAGGCGGTCGAGCTGCTGACCTCGTTGGGGGCGAGCGTCAGTGAGGTCAGCTGCCCGCACTTCGGCTACGCGCTGCCGGCGTACTACCTCATCGCCCCGTCCGAGGCGAGCTCCAACCTGGCCCGCTTCGACAGCGTCCGCTACGGGCTGCGCGTCGGCGACGACGGCGTGCGCTCCCTTGACGAGGTGATGTCGCTGACCCGCGCCGCCGGCTTCGGGCCCGAGGTCAAGCGCCGCATCATCCTGGGTACCTACGCGCTGTCCAGCGGCTACTACGACGCCTACTACGGCCAGGCGCAGAAGGTCCGTACGCTCATCTCCCGCGACTTCGCCGCGGCCTTCGGCCAGGTGGACGTACTGGTCAGCCCGTCGACGCCGGGAGTGGCCTTCGAGCTCGGCGCCAAGGTGGACGACCCGATGGCGATGTACCTGCAGGACGCCGCGACCATCCCCTCCAACCTGTACGGCGGACCGGCGATGTCGCTGCCCGTCGGGCTGTCGCAGGGGCTGCCCGTCGGGCTTCAGGTCATGGCCCCGACGATGCGCGACGATCTGCTCTACCTCGTCGGGGGCGCCCTCGAGCAGGCCCTGCTTGACCGCTGGGGAGCGCCGTTGCTCGACTGCGCGGCCGCCCTCCCGACCCACGCGGTCGCCACCCACGTACCGGAGACCTCGTGAGACTCACCAGCCCCGTGTCCGTCGAGCGCACCATCGCGGCGCCCCCCGAGGCCATCTTCGCCTTGCTCGCCGACCCCAGCCGACATCGCGACATCGACGGATCCGGCACCGTCCGCGCCGCGACGGAGGGCTCTCGCCAGGTCGAGCTCGGGGAGCGCTTCGGCATGGACATGCGGGCCGGGCTGTCCTACCGGATGGTCAATGAGGTCGTCGAGCTTGAGCCGGGACGCCGCATCGCCTGGCAGGCCCGGACTTCCTACGACGCCCTGAAGAAGGTCATCGGCGGCCGGATCTGGCGCTACGAGCTCGAGCCCGTCGCCGGTGGCACGCGCGTGCGCGAGACATGGGACATCAGTCAGGAAGCGCTGCCGCTGCTGGTCGCGCCGCTGCGCGGGCTCACCAGGATCAGCATCATCCGCAGCCTCGACCGGCTCGAGCAGCTCGTCGCCCCGTGACGGTTCCCTACGGCGTGGCGCTGACGCAGTTCGAGCCGGTCTTCGGCCTGGAGACACACGTCGAGCTCGGCACGGCGAGCAAGATGTTCTGCGGCTGCTCGACGGAGTTCGGCGCCGAGCCCAACACCCACACCTGCCCCGTGTGCCTCGGTCTGCCGGGCGCCCTGCCGGTGGTCAACGAGACGGCCATCGAGTCCACGATCCGGATCGGGTTGGCGCTGCACTGCACCATCGCCACGTGGTGCCGGTTCGCCCGCAAGAACTACTTCTACCCGGACATGCCGAAGAACTTCCAGACCTCCCAGTACGACGAGCCGCTGTGCACCGACGGGTGGCTGGACGTGCTGGTGGACGGCGACACGGTGCGCATCCCGATCGAGCGGGTGCACCTGGAGGAGGACACCGGCAAGTCGCTGCACGTCGGCGGCGCGACCGGGCGGATCCACGGTGCCACGCACTCGCTGGTGGACTACAACCGCGCGGGCATCCCGCTGGTGGAGATCGTCACCAAACCGGTGACCGGGACCGGCGCGCGGCCGGCCGAGGTCGCGAAGGCCTACGTCGCCGAGCTGCGCGACGTGCTGCGCGGGCTCGGCGTCAGCGACGTGAAGATGGAGCAGGGCTCGCTGCGCTGCGACGTCAACGTCTCGCTGAACCTCGCCGGCGACGACTGGGGCACCCGCTCGGAGACCAAGAACGTCAACTCGCTGCGGTCGGTCGAGCGGGCCGTCCGGTCCGAGGTCGAGCGGCAGGCGCAACGCCTGCGGGCCGGTGAGCGGATCGTGCAGGAGACGCGGCACTTCCACGAGGACACGGGCCAGTCGACGCCCGGCCGCTCGAAGGAGGAGGCCACCGACTACCGCTACTTCCCCGAGCCGGACCTCGTCCCGGTCGCCCCCGACCCGGCCTGGGTCGAGCAGCTGCGGACCGCCCTGCCGGTCGCCCCCTCCGTACGCCGGCTGGAGCTCACCACTGAGCTGGGGCTGTCGCCGGTGGACAGCGAGGCGATGGTCAACGCGGGGGTACTCGACCTGGTGCTGGCGACTGTCGCTGCCGGTGCGCCCGCCGCCGAGGCACGCAACTGGTGGCTGGGCCACCTGGCCCAGGCCGCCAACGTCCGGGGGGTCGACGTGGCCGGGCTCCCCATCACGCCCGAGCAGGTGGCCGAGGTCGTCGCCTTGGTCGCCGCGGGCTCGCTCACTGCGGGGCTGGCCCGTCAGGTCGTCGACGGGGTCCTTCTCGGGGAGGGCTCACCCGCCGAGGTGGTTCTCGGCCGCGGTCTCGCGGTGGTGTCCGACGAGGGCGCGCTCGGCGCAGTGGTGGACGAGGCCATCGCGGCTCAGCCCGGAGCGGCGGAGAAGGTCCGCGGCGGCAAGATAGCTGCGGCCGGCGCGCTGGTGGGGGCGGTCATGAAGAGCACCAGCGGTCAGGCCGACGCCGCCGTCGTACGCCGCCTGGTGCTGGAGCGGCTCGGCGTCGCTGAGTAGCCGCCCGGATCCGGACGCGGCTGGTGGGGTGATCGCCGTGCCGGGTCCGGCCGTGGTGGGAGCCCGGGCGTGGCACGCCGATCGCCAGGAGCCGGGGTGTCGCGGGCCGGCGGGTCAGCGGGTGGCGCGGACGAGCCGTCGGCGCTCCCGGCGCCCGGCTGCGGGCCGGCTGTCCCGCCGCCGGGCGATCAGCACGGCGTTGAGCTCGGCGCCGGCCAGCAGAGCCAGGCACAACAGGTAGAACCAGGTCATCAGGATCAGGCCGCCGCCGAGCGCACCGAGTACGGGGGAGGCGTGGACGGCGATCTGCAGGTAGACGTTGAAGCCGACCGAGGCCGCCAACCACAGCAGTGCGGTCAAGAAGCCGCCGGGGAGCCCCTCGCGCCAGCCCCCCTTTCGGTCGGGACAGACGTAGTCCAAGGTCGTGGCCCAGGCGATCAGCGCCACGAAGGCCACCGGCCAGCGGACGTAGGACCAGAAGAAGGCGTACTCCTCGGACAGCCCGATCGAGGTGACGACGTCCGCAGCCCTGCCGAACAGCGGCCCGATGACGACCGCGGTGACCACGACCACGCCGGTCAGGACGCTCCCGACGCCGATGAGCAGCCCGAGCCAGCGACGCTTCCACCAGCCGCGCGTGTCGTGCACGTCGTAGGCGATGGTGACGGTGTTGATGACGCCGGCGAAGGCCGTGGCCAGCGAGAACAGCGCCAGCAATGAGGCGAGGGTCAGGGCGTTGCCGCTGGTCGCGAAAAGCTGTTTGGCGGTGTTGATGGCGCCGTCCGCCGACCGGGTCAGCAGGTCGTTGAGGAAGGTCAGGACCGAACTCTGCACGCGGTCCGCGTTGGACTTGCCGATGATGAGCTCGAGCTGGCCGAGAACGGTCGCGAACACGAGCAGCGTCGGGAAGACCGTCAGGACGGCCATGAAGGCGTTCTCGGCGGCCAGGCCCAGGGCCCGGTCGCGGTCGCTCTTGCGGATCACGTCGGCCACGAGCCGTACGAAGCGGCGTACGACGCCCCGCGGCTGCGGGCGGTCGGCCTCCACAGAGGTGGCGGTCGCCCGGGCCTCGGCGCTGCGGCGCTCCGCTTGCGGCGTGGCCGAGGGCGGCGAGGTGGTCGTCACCGCACCATCGTCCCCTGTCCGGGCACGGGCACGCTCATCGCAGGTGCCGTGGCGTCGGCAGAACTTGCAGGGCCAACAGGGCCAGGGACCACTCGACGAGGTCGTCGACGCGCTCGGTGGACCGGCCGGTGAGCGCCTCGAGCCGGCGAAGGCGGTTGAGCACGGTGTTGCGGTGGCAGTACAGCCGGGCTGCGGTCTGCCCCGCGGAGCCACCGTTCGCCAGCCACCCGGACAGGGTCTGCAGCAGCAGGTCGCGTTCGTCGGGCTCCAGGTCCAGCACCGCGCCAAGAGCCCGCCGCACCAGGCGGGCCGCCAGGTCCGGCGCCGTCACGAGCAGGGCGCCGGCCAGCCGGTCGTCCAGCTGGACCACCGCGTACTCCTCCCGCGCCAGGGCACGCCGTGCCGTCTCGGCCAGGCCGTACGCCACGTCGATCTCTGCAAGCCACTCGACAGGGGGCGACACCCCGGCCCGCACCGCCGGCACGACCTCGAGGGCCAGCGCCACTTCGGCCGGCCCAGCGGCGCTGAGTGCCACGATGGCGATTTCGCGATCGGCCCGGGCCCGCCAGGCGGCCCGCAGGCCACGCACCGACAGCGCGTCGGCGGCCACCTGCCCGGTGTCGGTGCCATCCAGGACGACCACCACGTAGCGCGCGTGCTGCGGCAGGTCGAGCCCGGCGGCGGCATCGGCGGCGACGGCGCGCTCGCTGCCCCGGCCGTCGAGCAGGGCATCGAGCAGGGCATCGCGCCGGCGGTCGTCCCGGCGCAGGAGCAGCGCCTGCGTCTCGCGGTAGGTGGTCCCTACTGCGGAGGAGAAGGAGTCCACCAGCTCCCACACCGAGCTCACCGCCTCGACCAGGGTGTCGATGCCGCCGCCGGCCCGGGCCTGCTCGACCAGGGAGTCCCAGATCGTGCGGTGACCGAGCCGGTAGGCGTGCAGCACCGACTCGAGCGGCATCCCCTGCTCGGCCCGGCGCTGGCCTGTCGCCCGGGGCGCGTCCAGCACGTCGATGCCGACCGGCGCCTCGGAGGCGAGGGTCTGCAGGATGCGCTCCACGTTGTCCCGGCATGACTGGCGCAGGTCCTCCCGGGAGGTCGGGCTCGCCTCGGAGTAGGCCGGGTCCTCGGCCAGTATCGACGAGACGAGACGATCGGTCATCGGGTCCAGCTCGCCGAGCCGCGACCGGGCAAGGGCGGCGACCTGCGCCGGCGCGGGCCGCAGCGGCGGTCGCTCAGCGGCAGAGGGCAGTGCGGCGGCAGAGGGCGGCTGAGCGGCCGAGGGCAGCGGGAGGGCAGGACCGCCGGGTCCCACCTCGATCACCACGTCGTGAGCGTAGAGCGCTCCGCCGGTCCGTGGCGCGTACGCGCAGGGTCCGGCAGGCGGCAGGATGGGCGGGTGCTGCGACCCCTCGCCCGCCGCGTCCTGACCCTGGCCACCCTGCTCCTGGCGACGCTGCTGTGCGGACTGAGCCTGGGGGCCGCGCCGGCACAGGCCCATGGCCTCGGCGACCCCGCCGTACGCACGGTGCTCGACGGCGTGCAGCCCGCCCTGCCGGTCGGGGTCGGGGTCGACATGCGCCCGAGCGTGGTGGACGAGCTCGTCCTGACCAACAGCACGCCGGTGCCGATGGAGGTCCTCGCCCGCGGAGGCGAGGCGTTCCTGCGGGTCAGCTCGGGCGGTGTGCAGGCCAACCTGGCCAGCCCGGACTGGTACACCACCGGCAACCCCGAGGGCGGCGCGCCGGTGCCGCCCGGTGTGCGGGGCGGGCGGAGCACCCCTCGATTCGTGCGGGTGAGCGCGCTGTCGACCTGGGCGGAGTTCGACCCCCGGCTGCACCCGCCGGTCACCGTGCTGCCCGCTGCCCGTGCGGCCCGGACCGACAGCGTCCTGGGTTCCTGGACGGTGCCGTTGACCTACGGCGGGAAGCCGTACGAGGTGCGGGGGCACGTGCTGTTCTCCCCGATCCGCGGTGGCTTCGTGGTCCTCGCCCGGCCCGCACCCGCCGGGCTGCAGGTCGCACCACTGCAGGGCGAGCTGCCGGGGCTGTTCCTGCGCGCGCCGAAGGGCCACGTCCTGGTCGTCCAGGGGCGTGGCGGCGAGCCGTTCCTGCGCTTCGACGCCGACGGGGTCCAGGCCAACACCGCGAGCGCGTCCTGGGTCGAGGACCAGCGGGCCCGCGGGCGGCCGGTGCCCGTTGGCACCCGCGGCGTCCACTTCGTCCGGGTGGGCAGCAGCACGACCTACAGTTGGCTCGAACCGCGGCTGCGCTACCCCTTCGACGTACCGCCGCCGGCCGTCCTGGCCCGGCCGCTGGCCACGACCGTGCAGCAGTGGACGGTGCCCCTCACGCTCGACGGCTCCCCGTCGGAGCTCACCGGCACCGTGCAGTGGGTGCCGCGCGCTCTCGCTACAAGCCACCTGCGCGGGCCGTCCGCGACCCGGTCCGAGGGCTCCTCCAGCGGGACCGCCGTCGCCGTCGGCGCCGTGACCGCACTGGCGCTTGCCGTCGGCCTGGTGCTGCTGCGCCGCCGACGCGTCGGACGTCGCCGGGGCGCCTGAGGACCTCTGACGCCGGCGCGAACGAGCGTGCGCGACCGCGCCAGTCGCCTCGGCTGCCCAGGTCGGGTGGGCGGGATGCCCTGGAACGTCCCCGCAACGTTGGGCAGCGGCCCAAGGGGGATCGGCCGTTCGGCGACGAAGATGACAGCAACATTTTCCGGTTCGTCTGACCCGCACGGTATCTGGAGCCCCACATGTCTGCTGCCCGTCGTCTGTCACGTCGCTGGCTGACCGGTCTGTGTCTCACGACCACGCTCGTCCCCATGACGCTCGGCGCCGTCGGCATCGCGTCTGCCGGTACCAGCAGCCCGTACGGCACGCCCTTCCGTGAGGACGGCGCCCAGTACAACGCGGCCACGGACACCTTCTCCGGCGGCTTCGCCAAGGGCGGCGCCACGGATGCGAACGGGTGCGTCGCCTCGGCCAACCCCCAGAAGTCGACCGGCGCCCCCAAGGGGAATCCGAACGCCTACGACTGCCTGCCGGCCGGCGCCTCCATGGTCATGCTGCCGAACGGAAAGATCGTCTTCTGGAACGCCCTGGAGGGCGAGGAGGGCATCACGGGCACCAACACCCTGCTCACCGACGGCGGGAAGCTCACGGTCAACGACGAGAGCCGCTACCTGGACCTGTCTGGCAGCAAGCCGGTGTTCACCAAGCCCTCGCCGGTGGATGCCGGGGCGCACCAGACCGACCACCCGGACGACCTGCCGCTCGGGCCCTTCTCGGCCCAGCACTACAGCTACAACAACGGCAGCATGTTCTGCTCGGACCAGGTCCTGCTCGCCAACGGCGACGTCATCGACGCCGGGGGCACCGACTACTACTCCGAGCCCTATGTCCCCAAGCCGGTCGACAAGGGCGTCATCGAGCTGCAGGGCGTGAAGAACACCCGCATCTTCAACGCCCAGACCAAGTCCTGGACCGCCGGCCCCACCATGAACTACGGCCGCTGGTACCCCTCGATCGTCACCCAGGGCAACGGCGACCTGTTCATCGCGAGCGGGGTGAACAAGCTGATCAAGCCGGTCTACCCGAGCAACCCGGCCGACTCCGGCACCAACCTGAAGCAGACCGAGACCCTGACGACGGGCTCCAGCAAGAACCCGCAGTGGGTGAAGAACGGCGCGACCGCCGACCGGAGCCTGCCGCTGTTCCCGCGCCTGCACCTGCTGCCCAACGGCCACGTCTATTACGACGCGGCCGGCCAGGACTTCAACCCCTTCGGCCAGTCCTACGACGAGGCCACCTGGAACACCGCCGCCACCTATGACCCGGCCGCGAAGAGCTGGACCGACCTCGGCGTTCCCGGTCTGGACACCGCGGCAGCCGACCCGAGCCAGGCGCCGTACGCCGGGTTCCGCGGCTCGACGTTCTCCGCGGCCCTCACGATGCGCCCCTCCGGCGCGGACCGCACGGGTGCACCGCAGTACACGGCGGCGTCCTACCTCACCGCCGGCGGGGTGCTCGGCGTGAGTCCCGGCAGCTACCTCGCGGTCGCCAACAGTCGCATCACCACCATCGACTCCGCCGTCGCCGGCGCCGAGAAGATGACCACCGTGCACACCGGGGACCTGGCGAAGGGCCGCTGGTACGGCACCGCCACCCCGCTGCCCAACGGCCAGGTGTACGTCTCGAGCGGGGCCGACGTCGATGAGGTCCTCAACCCCGGTCAGGAGCACCCGATCCGCTCGACCGAGCTGTTCACCCCGAAGGTCGACAAGGCCGGGCACTACACGGGCGGCACGTGGGCCGACGCGGGAAACCAGGCGCGCAAGCGGACCTACCACAACAATGCCGTCCTGATGCCCGACGGCAACGTCCTCATCGGCGGGCACGCGCCGATCGCTGCGGGCTACGCACAGACCATGGACGGCACCGACGTGGGCGTACCGGGCCAGCCCCCCGTGCTGGCCGGCACGAACAACCACCACGACGCGTCCTTCCAGCTTTGGCAGCCGCCGTACGTCGGCAAGCCCGGACGCCCGTCGGTGAGCGGCCTGCAGGCCGCGGGACGCACCCTCGTCGTGCACACCAGCGACGCTGCGAAGATCGCCTCGGTCGTCCTGATGCGCAACACGGCGGAGACCCACCTCGTCGACGGCGATGCGCGCACCGTGTCGCTGCCGGTCGTCGGCCGGGACACCGGCGCCGGCACGGTCACCGTGGCGCTGCCCAGCACGACGAACGTCCTGCCGAACGGGCCGTACCTGCTGTTCGCGAACAAGACGACGACGGCCGACATGAGCGGCACCAACGCCGCGGACCTGCTCCCGTCGCAGGGCACGGAGCTGTTCATCACCGGCGCGGGGCGGAAGGCGACCACACCGGTCGCCTTCCTCCCGCGGGCGGCGCGGGCCGCGGCGGCGGCTCCGACCAGCAGCACTGCGGCTCCCGCCGGAGCGTCAGCCGCTGGGGGCAGCAGCGCGACGCCTGCGAGGCAGCCTGCTGCCGCGCCGTCCGGCACCACGCGGACGGCCACGGCTGGCACAGGTACCACACCTGGCGCCGCGACCCAGGCCGGTGCCGGCAGCACGGCTCCCGCGGGCACTGCCGTGCGGAGCAGGACCAGCGGCACGACCACCGGTAGGACCGGGTCGCGTACCGGCCCGACCTCCCGGGCCGGCAACGCCGCGATGACACTGGCCGCGGGCTCTGCGCCCTTGGCCTAGGACGGCCAGCGGGACGGCTCCTCGCCGACCTCGCCGGCGCTCCCCGTCGCCGGGCTGCTCGTGGTCGGCATGGGCGCGATGGTCACCCGGCAGTTCCGGCTCGGGCGGCGCGGGGCGTAGCAGGAGCGCGACACCGGTTCGCCTGGGAGGTCAGGGCGTGGGCCGCCCGGCCCGGCGCTTCAGTTCGCCCAGGGCGACGTGGATCAGTTCGGGGTACTCCATGGGCAGGAAGTGGCTGCCCGGCAGGACGGTCAGCTCCGCATGCGGGATCTTGGCCGCAGCCTCGACCATGTCGTGCATCCCGGTCAGGATGTCGTGCCGCCCCGCCACCAGCGTCACGGGGCAGCGCAGGAACGACAGGTCCATGGCCTCGTGCTCGGCGGCCGCGACCGCCAGCTCGCCGTACCAGCGCCAGTCGTGCAGCAGGAACTGCTTGAGCATGGGGACGACCACATCGGGCTTGGCCGCCGGGAGCATGAAACCCGAGTGGGCGACCAGCCAGGCGGTCGCAGGGTTCACCGGCACCTTGGGGGCGAGCCAGGTCAGCATGGGACCCACGAGCCGGCCGGTCCTGGCCGCGCCCACGGCAAGTGGCCGGCGCAGGAGGCGGGGAACGCCCAGCGGGCCACCCATCGTCGCGAAGGTGCCGCCGGGCACGCCCGAGACTGCCAGCAGACCGGCGACCCGCTCCGGGTGCAGCCGGGCGACCTCGAAGGCAATGTTGACGCCGATGGACCAGGACACGACAAGCGCCCGGTCAATGCCCTCGTGGTCCATCAGGGCGACTGCGTCCGCGACGTGGTCCGCCACCCGGATCCGGCGGGGGTCGGCCGGCCGCTCGGAGCCGAAGGTCCCACGCTGGTACCAGGTCACCGCTCGGTACCCGCTGTGCGGCGTGATCAGCGCCGGCCATGCCTCGGGGATGGTCCCGAGGCCGTTGCAGATCAGGACCGCGGGCCCTTCACCCGCTCCCCGCCAGCCTCGCAGGACCGTGCCGTCGGTGCTGGCGAAGGAGAAGGAGTCCACCGCGCGACTCTAGGAGGTGACGCGCGCCGGTCCCGGCCAGGTCTGGCCACCGGATCGCGTCTGGCCGGAAGCTTGCGCACCGGCCGCCCACTTCTTGGGTCGTCGCCGTACAGTGGTGCCACCGCTGCCCACGTCCGAGCCCGACCGGCCGGCACCTGCTCCCGCCGAGGTCCCTCGCATGTCCACGCCCGAGAACGGCAAGCCCCGCAGCAACGACGTCACCGCCGGGATGGAGCGAGCGCCCGCCCGGGCCATGCTGCGGGCCGTCGGGATGGGCGACGAAGACTGGGACAAGCCGCAGATCGGCGTCGCGTCGTCGTGGAACGAGATCACGCCGTGCAACCTGTCGCTGGACCGCCTCGCCAAGGCCAGCAAGGACGGCGTACGCCGGGGTGGTGGCTTTCCACTGGAATTTGGGACGATCTCGGTCTCCGACGGCATCTCGATGGGGCACGAGGGGATGCGCGCCTCGCTGGTGTCGCGCGAGGTCATCGCCGACTCGGTCGAGACGGTGGTGTTCGCCGAACGGCTTGACGGCACGGTCCTGCTCGCCGGCTGCGACAAGTCCCTGCCCGGGATGCTCATGGCAGCAGCCCGTCTCGACCTCGCCTCGGTGTTCGTCTATGCCGGCGCGACCCTGCCCGGCCGCCTGGACGACCGCGACCTCACGATCATCGATGTGTTCGAGGGCGTCGGTGCCTGCGCCCGCGGGCTCATCACCCGCGAGCAGCTGGACCGGATCGAGAAGGCCACCTGCCCGGGCGAGGGGGCGTGCGGCGGGATGTACACCGCGAACACCATGGCCGCGGCCGCCGAGGCGCTCGGCATGGCGCTGCCGGGCTCGGCCGCGCCGCCGGCGGTAGACCGCCGCCGCGACGACATCGCCGTGCGCTCAGGGGAAGCCGTCGTGCAGCTGGTCCGCAACGGGCTCACAGCCCGGCGCATCATGACGAAGGAGGCGTTCGAGAACGCCATCACCGTGGTGATGGCGCTGGGCGGCTCGACCAACGCCGTGCTGCACCTGCTCGCGATCGCGCACGAGGCGCGGGTCGAGCTCGACCTCGACGACTTCAACCGGATCGGCGACCGGGTGCCGCACCTGGCCGACGTCAAGCCGTTCGGCCGGTACGTCATGAGCGACATTGACCGCGTCGGCGGTGTTCCCGTGGTGATGCGCGCGTTGCTGGATGCCGGGCTGCTGCACGGTCACGTGCTCACCGTGACCGGGAAGACCCTGGCGGAGAACCTGGCCGAGATCGCGCCACCCGACCCCGACGGCAAGGTGCTGCACGCGCTGTCCGACCCGATCCACCGGACCGGTGGCCTGGCCGTGCTGCGCGGTTCGCTCGCCCCGGACGGCGCAGTGGTCAAGACCGCTGGCTTCGACCGGGACGGGTTCGAGGGCACTGCGCGGGTCTTCGACGGCGAGCAGGCCGCGATGGACGCCGTCACCTCCGGGGGGCTTTCGGCCGGCGACGTCGTGGTCATACGCTACGAAGGACCGAAGGGCGGGCCCGGCATGCGGGAGATGCTCATGGTCACCGGCGCCATCAAGGGTGCCGGTCTGGGCAAGGACGTGCTGCTGCTCACCGACGGCCGCTTCTCCGGCGGGACGACGGGGCTGTGCGTCGGGCACGTCGCTCCCGAGGCGACCGACGGCGGTCCGATCGCCCTGGTGCAGGACGGCGACGCCATCCGCCTGGACCTCACGACCCGGACGCTGGACCTGCTGGTCGCGACCGAGGTGCTGGAGGAGCGCCGGGCCGGGTGGAAACCGCTCGAGCCGCGTTACACCACGGGGGTGCTCGGCAAGTACGCCAAGCTCGTCGGTTCGGCCGCTCAGGGCGCCATCACCGGCTGACCCGGGCCTCATCGGCCCCGGTCGGTGACTGCGCTGGGGCGTAACCCGACCCCTAGCTGCGCGGGCTGCCGGGCGCGGAGGGTGTGCGGGTCAAGGGTCGGGATCGGCCCGGTTGAGGAGTCAGTTGTCCCAGATGTTGAGACGAGCGTCTCAGGAACTTGACGTGGCGCGACCCATGGCGCAGGCTGCCAACATGTCCCGTCTTGTCGTCGTTAGCAGGCGCGACTGCTGATCCCCAGCAGCCGCGCCCACCCCTCCGTGCCCCGCACGAGGGGTTCTTTTTTGCCAGAAGCACCGCCCGCCCGCGCACCACCGCACGCCCGCGCAGCAACGCACTGGAGGAGATCCGCCGCATGTCCGAGAGCCTCACCGGCGCCCAGTCGCTCGTCCGCGCTCTGGAGAGCGTCGGCGCGGAGGTCGTCTTCGGCATCCCCGGCGGCGCGATCCTGCCGGCGTACGACCCGATCTTCGACTCGCGGACGCTGCGCCACATCCTGGTACGGCACGAGCAGGGCGCGGGGCATGCCGCCGAGGGTTACGCGCAGGCGACCGGGCGGGTCGGCGTCTGCATGGCGACGAGCGGCCCGGGCGCGACCAACCTCGTGACGCCGATCGCCGATGCATACATGGACTCGGTGCCGCTCGTGGCGATCACGGGGCAGGTGCCGAGTGCGGCGATCGGCACCGACGCCTTCCAGGAGGCCGACATCTGCGGCATCACGATGCCGATCACCAAGCACAACTTTCTCGTGCAGCACGCCGACGACATCCCTCGCACGATCGCCGAGGCCTTCCACCTGGCCAGCACGGGGCGCCCCGGCCCGGTCCTGGTCGACCTGCCCAAGGACGTGCTGCAGGCCCCGGGGCAGTTCAGCTGGCCGCCGGTGCTGGACCTGCCCGGGTACCGCCCGACGACCCGCCCGCACGCCAAGCAGGTTCGCGAGGCGGCGCGCCTGGTAGCGCAGGCCCGGCGCCCCGTTCTGTACGTCGGAGGCGGCGTCCTCAAGGCGCGCGCCGCGGCCGAGCTGAAGGTCCTCGCCGAGCTGACCGGGATCCCGGTCGTGACGACGCTCATGGCCCGCGGCGCCTTCCCGGACAGCCACCCGCAGCACCTGGGCATGCCCGGGATGCACGGGACCGTGGCCGCGGTGACAGCCCTTCAGAAGGCCGACCTGCTCGTCGTGCTCGGCGCCCGGTTCGACGACCGGGTGACCGGCAAGCTCAGCAGCTTCGCGCCGGAGGCCACTGTCGTGCACGCCGACATCGACCCCGCCGAGATCGGCAAGAACCGCCAGGCCGACGTCCCGATCGTGGGTGACTGCCGCGAAGCGATCGCCGACCTCGTCGTGGCCGTCCAGGCCGAGCACGCAGCAGGCCACCGCGCCGATCTCACCGGCTGGTGGACCCGGCTCGACAGCTGGCGCAAGACCTACCCCCTCGGGTACGCAGAGCCGACCGACGGCTCGCTCGCCCCGCAGTACGTCATCAGTCGGATCGGGCGGATCGCCGGCCCGGAGGCGATCTACGCCAGCGGTGTGGGGCAGCACCAGATGTGGGCCAGCCAGTTCATCAGCTACGAGAACCCCTACACATGGCTCAACTCAGGGGGTGCAGGGACGATGGGGTACGCCGTTCCCGCCGCGATGGGCGCCAAGGTCGGCCGCCCCGAGGCGACGGTCTGGGCGATCGACGGCGACGGGTGCTTCCAGATGACCAGCCAGGAACTGGTCACCTGTGCCATCGAGGGGATCCCCATCAAGGTTGCCATCATCAACAACGGCAGCCTCGGGATGGTCCGCCAGTGGCAGACATTGTTCTACGAGGGTCGGTACAGCCACACCGGACTCGGCGCCCCGGACCGCCCGACCACCCGCATCCCGGACTTCGTCAAGCTGGCCGAGGCCATGGGCTGCGTCGGGCTGCGCTGCGAGACCAAGGCCGACGTCGACGCCACGATCGACAAGGCGATGGCCGTGGACGACTCCCCGGTCGTCATCGACTTCGTCGTGGGTCAGGACGCGATGGTCTGGCCCATGGTGCCCGCCGGGCGGAGCAACGACGAGATCCTCGCCGCTCGCGACACCCGTCCCGTCTGGGACGCCGACGACGTGTGAGCCGGACCCACGACATGACCCGAGCCGTACAGGAC
>JAABUZ0100001641.1_pt1 | contig 41174 bp, 34 predicted proteins | sample 5562091 | NCBI WGS metagenome assembly JAABUZ01 (sample SAMN12813069, study PRJNA571459) | rock metagenome | isolation source: Antarctica rocks | place: Antarctica: Victoria Land, Linnaeus Terrace sud | collected 2015-12-21
TCCTAACTGAGAAGGGCAAGCTCATCCAATAACGAATTGACGGTATTGGCTTCTTTTCTATACCTTTTTTACCTTCTACACTTCTTTCCCCTGCTTGTTCTTGCCTCCATTACTTTTTCATGGGAGTATCAGTGAGCAGTGCCTCTTCATGATTGGGTAATACAAGGCGGCGCGTTGTTGGATCAAGGGTTGCAAACAGCTTGTTTTCAGCGGTGACACTAGAGGCGGTCAGCGCATTAAAGAGCGTTGATTTGCCTGCATTCGTGTAGCCTACTACAGCGATAAGAGGTAATGATTGAGCTGTCCGTTGCTGACGAAGTAGCCCTCGCTGTTCACGGACCGCTTCAATTTCCTTGCGTATCTCGGCAATACGGCTACGAATGTGCCGACGATCTCGCTCAAGCCGTGTTTCACCTGGACCACGCACGCCAATAGCCCCACCACCGCGCACTCCGCCTCCAATGCGCGAAAGACCACCACCGCGCCCAACTAGTCGTGGTAAGTGATACTGCAGTTGTGCCAGTTCCACTTGCAATCGTCCCTCACGCGTCCGGGCGTGCTGGGCAAAAATGTCCAGAATCAGTGCAGTCCGATCAAGTACGCGTGCATGCTCGAGCATCCCTTCCAGATTGCGTTGTTGTGACGGACTCAGTTCATCATCACAAATGACCAGTTCAAAACCCAGGTGTTTCTCCAAATCGCGCAGTTCTTGTGCACGGCCCTTGCCTAGATAAGTTGCAGAGTCAGGATGAGGCAGATGTTGAATCATCCGACCGACAACCTGCGCTCCTGCTGTTTGTGCCAGTGCAGCTAATTCATCCAAAGAGTCCTGCACGCTCCATTGGTCCTCGTTCTCATCCAGACGAACGGCGACTAGATAGGCTCGTTCGGGTGGCTCTTGTCTTGCCATACCAGCATGATACTCAATCGTCATGATCGTGCCTCCTGTCCCGGAATGCGCCCTTCGTAGCTTGATGGACGCCTCAATCCGAAAGACTCCTCGCTCATGTTAGGAGGCCACAAGATGCCATCAATCACGTGAATCACGCCGTTGTCCGCTTCCAAATCGGATTGCACCACGCGAATACCCTGTACCATAAGCACATCAGGAGAAGAAATGGTGAGAATGAGAGGAGACTGTAAGATAGTCGGAAGCTCAAGTTCTTTTGTGCCATTGGGCAACTGTTCGTGAGGAGCATTCGTGGTCATGTGTTCTCTCGAACGTGGAACGGCATACCTTTTGAGATCAGCCGAAGACAGTTGTAAGGGCACAAGATGATACTGTAAGAGTTTTCTCAACTCCTCGACATTTTTGAGCAAGTCATAGGGCGAACGACTATGCAGACGAAACGCATCATCACTGGGAGCAAAAAACGTGAGAGAATGGCCCCCTTGCAGTGTATATTCCAATCCTGCGGTCTTAATACATGTATCAAGCATGCTAAAGGTAAACGGCCATGTTTGTGACCGTAACGTCATTTCAATATTTGCCATGTCTTTCTCTCTTCTTCTGTAACTCCGATAGCGCTTACAAACGTTCTTTCCCTCGGCGGAGAACATCCTGGGCAGTCTCTTGCTGGTCGAAGCCTGTATCTTTGCCGACCTTTGCCTCATCGGGGTTGTAGCGGCGTGGATCCGATGTGCTAGGTTCACCCGTGACCTGATTGTAGCCTACCTCGACAACCTGCTCCGCACGAGAAGCATTAATGGGTCTCATGCCAGGTGGAGGGAGAGTGACATAGGGACCAGGTTTTGAGGTGGGCCAACTGGGATAATTTGGCTTCATCCCTTGCCGAACCTCACGAGTCACGTTGGGAGTTCCCTCCTGGACTGCTCGCTGCTCGTCCTGGTTCATCCCTTGGTGTAAGATGGCTTCTTCATTCGGTGTCAGGTTGGTTGATGATGTGGAATCTGGTGTACTCATCAAATATGTTTTCCTCTTCTTGTAGTTGGAAGTAAATTTCTTAACAATAGCTGATACTATCAATGGCCCTCTGCCAATCTTTTCAGTTTCTCAGCGTCCATCAGCGTTCTCTTTTCCTTCCATTCCTGAAAAGGGAATGTTTCGTTTCTTTTTTTACGCTATTCAGACCCCGATAATTGCTACTGCATATGCCATCTTGTGCCATCGCAATAATTCTAGAAGTATCTGTAAAATGACAAAGAAACTTATGGTATATTCTTCTTCGAGTGTACACGAAAAAATATAGAGAAAGGTGACAACATGAGCAAGGAACAAGTACAGTTCTTGGTGTGGTTGAACTCGCTTTGCTGCTACTTGCTCGACAAAAAGGGGCAAGCAAAAAGGTGATTCAGCACTTTCTTTTCAAGCATTGTGAAACGATAATGAATGATCGCCGCATAATTGCTCTTACAGGAAAGCCCGAACAGCCTTGACGAGTTCAACTGGAGCATTGTAATTCACATCGTGCGCTGCTTTTTGAATCACCACGAGTTTTCCCTGTGGAAGCAGACGAGTGACTTGTTCAGCCCAATCTTGAGGGACAACTGTGTCGCGTGAGCCGCGTACCACCAGCGTTGGAACACGAATCTGTGGTAAAAAAACTTCTATATTGTCTTGAAGCCCGTATCGAAATGTTGCGACAAAACGACAGAAACCAATATCTAAAAAATCGCGTAAGACAATAGGATAGAGCGAGAATGGTTCATGGACAGCATTCGCCAGCCAGCGACCAATCTCTTGATGGGCTGTACGCGCACACTCATCCATGGTAGGGCCAACAAGAATGGCAGACTGGATACGTTGTGGATGGCGAACGGCAAAGCGTGCAATGATCTGGCATCCGAGCGAATTTCCGAGCAAAATCGCCTGTGCAAGTCCGACCGTTTCCATCCATGCAGCAAGTGTGTCAGCCATTTCATCTAAATTCTGATAATGATTGGGCTTCTCGCTTTTGCCGAAGCCTGGAAGTTCGGGGATATACACCCGATAATAGGGAGCAAACTGTTGAGCCGCTGGTATCATGTAACGGCTCGACACGACAAGCCCATGTACCATTACGATTGCCGGGCTATCTGGTGCTGCCTTTTTGCGTGGAACCCGATAACGTAGAGAACAACCTGCTACCAGCGACCACCGGTTTTCCATTGTTTGTGTTATTTGTCTCATATTTTATGAATACGAAGCACAGTGCCATAAAGATGCAAAGAGTGGAATAAATGGGTGATCCAACCTGTTTTTCTTGATAGAATTCCTTGGCAAGCAAATGCTTCCTATCCCTGCAGTTGTTATCCGTGAGGAGGAAAAGAGCGTAATTATTCGGGCCTGTGTAGAAGGGTCGATACGGCAGATAATTGTCAATTCTGCTGATCTTACGAGTAGGTAGTCTCGCTTGTGAAAGAGAAATTTCATGTATCGCTGCACGATACGTAAGAAAAAGAGTGTCATCCTTTTACAAGAGGTATCGCACTTATTGTAATGATGTTCATACCACATAATAAACATGAGTCATCCCAAAAATTGAGTTGATGGGCTTGTACGAGAAGTTCGGCGAGCCAAAGCAGAAAGAAGAAGAGGTTGAGGATAGCTTTTCATGGAGAGAGTCCTCAACCTCTTCTCGTCTCCTCGTCGTCACGGTAGCTGACCCGTCTGGGTGGTGCTGAGATGTGCTTGTTGGAACGCATGCGCGGGGCAAAAGGGAGTGATGCTGGCTCTCGACTCGGCAGGAGAAGGAGGCGAGCCATCGTTTCAGGCTTGCCAAGAGGATTGCTCTGCTGCTGAGAAAGGGTCCATGCTTCGTGTTAGATGGCTTGGTTTGCTCTCGCTCTTGAGCCGGTGTGGGCCATGCCCACAAAGTCAGGAGGATGGGCTTGCCAGAGCCGACTCAGAGCGCATCGTAAGCGCGTCAGCGGCCACTTCGCCCTGCGGCAGTGCCTCCCAGTTCGATGGCAATACCTGTGCAAGAGCCACTGGGTCAGCACGTCAAAGCGATTCTCCAGTAGGCTGAGCAAAAAGGCATAGGCTAGCGTCGCCAGCAGTAACAATTTCTGCCGAGCTTCTCCTTCGTAGACCCGAGGACATTGGAACGCCAACTCGCTCTTCTCATATTTCCAGCTCAGTTCAATGGTCCAGCGACGCACATACACCAAGACCACCTGCCACGCCTGTTCCTCCGTCGTGATGGTCTCCGCCGTGAGCAGATACCAGGGAGAACGCCCTTGACTGCGACAGACGACCAGGCAGAGCGGTTGGTCGGGGTGGTTAGGATGCGTGACGGCAAGGACCAAGACGGTCGCGACGACAATGCGCACGACGCGCATCCCAAACGGTCCGCTGGGACCAGCCGCGTTTGCCTTGCGCGATTTTCCAAGTGAGGCGTCGATTACCTTGCGCATCGACTAACTGATAGTCCTTGCGCCAGCGCAGCACAAAGCGCAGGGAATAGGCCAAGATGACGCCGAGCCAGAAGGCACTGGCAAAGCCTTGATCGAAGACGTGAATCACCTCTCGTCCCCAGGCTGCGGCCAACTCGACCAGCAATTTGCCCTCTTCATCGCGTTTGAAGGAGGCATGGGGACCACGATTACTCCACCAGCGTTGCGCCGCGAGATGGGGGGAGCCGTCTTGGGTCGAAAAGCCTACCACCAACACCGCGAGCCAGTGCAGACCCGGCACGAAGATGGGACGACTCGGAGGCGTGTAGTAGCCAGGTTTGATGTGGGTCAAGCGTTTGGCTTTACTCGAGCGCGTCGATCCCAAGTCCTCCAGGTGCAAGCTTTCCGGCTTTTCCCAGCAACTCTCATCCCACAGGACTAACCCATCGTGTCCTTCCTGATGCCAGTGATTCACCTGCTCAGTGGCACGTTGCCACAAAAAACGGGCGATCTGGCTAGCTCTCCAGTTGTCGGAATGCAACAGGTTGCTGAGGCGTTTGGTCCCGGCGGGAGCATGGTCTGGGGAAAGGAGATAGCCGCCTAATTCGCTTAAAAGCAACCCATTGGCACGATCCCGAAAGGTGAGAATCACCGTGACAAGCTGGGCAAACGTGCGGACCAGCCGTTTATCGAGCACGCGATCCAATTCCACGAGCAAGGGATAGAGAAATTGAGCGACCTGAACGGTGAGACCTTGCGAGATGCTCACGGGATCGTAGGGGGGAACTGGTGCAGATTCGTGGGCTATGAGATACTTGTCCATAGCGAAATCCTCCTGACTGAGTGACAAGGAACCTTTTCGATAGTTCTAGTCTAACCCAGCAGGAGGACTTCTGCTACCTCATCCTTTCAAAATTCGGGATGACTCATGTTTGTTTTTGGAACACTCCCTTCCTGTAAATTCCACAATGGTAATAAATTCCACAATGGTAACGACATCGTTCGGGAATGTAGAAAGCAAAGCACCTCATGTATCTTCTACCTCTCTACATGGTTACACATACCCTAATCACTTGCTTTTAGTAGGAAGGAGAGGAGAGGAAAGTATCTGATGTACAGCATCTACTAATTCATCTTTGTCAATAGGGTTGAAAAGCAGCCGAATGTTTTTGTGTCGAAAGCGATCTTCCTGGTTCTGCATGAGAAACAAAGGAGACATGCAAAGGAGAATGGGAATGGTTGCAACAGTTGGAGAAAGTTTGAGCATTTTCAGCAGTAGCCACTCTTCATCATTCCCTTCTCGCCCAAAGTCAAGAATGATCACATCAGGCCGTAACTTCTCAATGGTTGTGAGACTTTCATACGTGTAGTTCGAGAGTTCTACCTCATACCCTTGCTCATTAAGGATGTCATGAAAGAGGTTTAAGAGATTCAACGAGCGGTTCACGGCTAAGATACGAGGTGGTCGGTTTGAGTTCTTCATCATTTCAATTCTTTCTTAAATGAAATAATTCCTTGGTTGTGGTGTAAAAATATCAAAAGGATCATGGATGTGAGACCTTGCCTCTTGTTACTATCGAACATATCAATCACTATCTTAACAATCGACTGGAGCAAGATCATCGTGGCATCAAGCAATGATAACACCCGAAGCGTGACATTGGAAACTTCGCTTTCGCGTCACGCTTCTGAAGAGCTTTTAGTGAAGTGCGTCAGCTTTTTCGATTCCGCACCACTATGAGGTAAAGAGTCTCATTTAAGAGCAGCAACTTGTCTTTCACCAACGACTTACTCGGCTGGGTGCTTTGGCTCTGATGGATTGGCACAAAGAAGAATGTTGGTCGAAAGGGTCGAATACGCTTCTACTCACCCAGCACAATGACATCCTGTCCGGCAGTCACTGCATCCCCATTATGAGCGAGGATGCGGAGCACTGTGCCCGCGTCCTCTGTCTGCACTTCAAAGAATGATTTCATTACCTCGACTAAGCCCACAGTATCACCCGGGTTCACATGATCTCCCTCTTTGACATAGGGGTCTGATTGTGGGTTGGGACGCTGATAGAAAACGCCTGGCAAAGGCGATTTAATTGTTCGCTCTTCTGACACTGCTCCTGGTCCTTTCTCTAGGCAACTCTCTCCCTGATTTGACTGAGGGGCTTGATGGTAACGTTATGCTCAGTAAGGTGTTGTACGATGGTTTTAGCGAAGTCGACAGCTCCTGGTGTGTCTCCATGAACGCATATACTATCTACCGCGATTGCGATATCCGTTCCGTCCTCTGCTTTGACCCGACCTTCAGTTATCGCACGTACAACTCGTGCTGCCACAGCCTCTGGATTCAGCGCATGCTCTACGCGACGGGTAAAGACGATGGTTCCATCCCGGTTGTATTCACGGTCAGCATAGAACTCTGCGGCCACGGGCTGGCCCATCTGCTTCGCCAGTTCATATGTAACGGATGCCTGCATGCAGTATAGGATGAGCTTTGGATCCACACGCTGAATTGTCTCGATGATTGCTCGAGAAAGAGTTTCGTCTCGTGCCGCCATCATGTAGAGCGCACCGTGTGGTTTCACATGCTGAACAGCAACTCCATAATAGCGTGCAAACTCACGTAGGGCTCCGAGCTGGTAGAGCAGTTCATCCTGAATCTCATCTGGCGTGGCATTCAGATTTCTGCGACCAAAACCGACCAGGTCATGAAACCCTGAGTGGATGCCAACAGCTACGCCGTGCTGCTTTGCCATAGCGACAGTTTTGCGCATGACATGTGGATCGCCAGCATGAAAACCACCAGCGATATTGGCGGAGCTGATGTACTGTATCATCTCTTCATCGGCTCCCATTTTCCACGCCCCGAAACTTTCTCCCATGTCGCAGTTTAAATCAATCTGCACTGTTGTCTCTCCTTCATGAATCAGTGGTTCCTCATTTATGAACAACGGTCATCAGGATGCAAGGACTGAAGCGATTTCTACCAGGTGCTGCTGGTGTTCTTTGCGAGCCTGCAAAGACTCTTCAAGTGTGACGGAGCGAAATCTCGTCTTATCATGCGTCTTGCTCTGAGCGATACGATTCCGGTCGACGCTGATCACTGTTCCGATAGTTGCATAGCCTCCCCCTGTCACCGCGTCGTTCAGTAGCACAATAGGCTCGACTCCACCAGGGACTTGAATAGATCCCACCGGATACCCCAGGTCTACGACGTTGGAGGGGTCACTGCCAGCTCCAAAGGGTGGCTCCCTGGGAACAAATTCGAGATGGCCTCCCCTAAAACGATATCCTATGCGATCGGCATCAGGAGTCACAACCCAGGTGGTGCTCAGGAAATCCTGCTTACTCTCTTCCGTTAAGCGATAACTACAGAGTCCCATAATAACACGTAGCTCTGTTTCATTGGAGAATATAGGAATATACTTCTCTGGAAGACGAGTACCCACGCGTTTTGCTCCCTCAACCGAAGTTGTACCCGTGGATAGCATATCTCCCGCTTGCAATTTGCGTCCCTTAAATCCACCGATGCCTGTCAAAGGATAGGTTGAGCGACTTCCTAGCACAAGTGGAACGTCGATACCACCTGCTATTGCTAGATATGATCGGGCACCACCACGTAGGTAGTCGAAGGAGAGCACATCTCCCGCCTTGACTTGTAGAACCTCCCAGGTTGCAGCACTTTTGTTATTGATCTTGGGCGGCGCATCAGCACCCGTGATGGCAATGACCGCATCATCGGTAAACTCTAGTTTTGGACCAAGATAGGTGGTTTCCAGAACAGCCGCGTTATCCTCGTTCCCCACAAGATAATTAGCAACGCGATACGAAAATACATCCATAGCGCCCGAGGGAGGCATCCCTATGGAGTACATACCGAAGCGGCCCTGATCTTGAACTGTTGTTAACAAGCCGGGATTCACTACTTTAATTGCCATAAAGCACCCCCAGAATCTCTTCGTTATACTGCTTTGGACCAGCCAGAAATTTTTCTGGGTAGAAGTCAATCTCTTTCCACTTGTAATGGAACGTTTTCTGCTCAACCTCTGTCCGAATACGGTCAAACTCCTCGCGCTCGATTCGACGGTATTTGAAGATATCTCCTGGACGGGGAAAAACAATCGAGTCGGCGAAATCCGGAAGCTGCTGACCGGGGTCAAAGATGGGCGCAGGGGCAATGCCAAATAACTGGTAGCCCCCTGCTCCACGCACCGGGTAGATCACAGCAAAGCACCCTCCATGACCTACTGCCCGTTCTGGTGTATCGGTTCGAGGTCTCAGATATTTGGGGACCTCGATTTGCTCGTTCCGGGGTACCATCTGAAAGCACCAGGGCAGTCCTGGCACAAATCCCACCATAGTCACGAGATAGGGTGAACCAGAATGTGCGGTGATGAAATCATCAGTCGTCTTATAGCCATTTGCATGTGTAGCATATTCCAGGTCTGTTCCATTGGGGTTCTGATGGCGGTCGCGGAAGCGCATCAACGTTTCGTAGGTCCAGGGATCCTCGTACAGTACGGGAACATCGATCACTCGTGTGCGTAAATCAAAGTTGCTCACATCGCCGACGTTCTTCTCGATTGTCTTTAACTCTGCAATCAAGTCAGCGGGATTGAGTTCGTCAGGGTTGAGCCGAATCAGGTATGAGGCATTGGAGGGACAAATATCAAGGATGCCTGACAGATGTTTCTCTTGCAATTGCTGTGTGATCGCCATTGCCTTGAAATTGACCTCAAGGCTCATTTCCTGATCGAGTTCCACGAAGACAAACTCGTCCCCTCCATAATCGTATCGTGCTGTTGGTAGTTGTCTTCTCTGCATCTTGTCCCCTTTCGTACTTAAAATCTTACTATGAATGGAAACAAAGCTCCATATATCTTTTCATGATATGCTGAAGCTAGTCCCTAACGGGATACGTTTATGACCCTGTTCTCGAAGCAAGCAAGTGTTCAAGGTGGGCGGTGTGATACTGTCCTGACAAGAACGCTTCATCTTGAAGTAACTGAAGATGAAGGGGAATAGTCGTCTTTATGCCCTCTATGCGGTACTCGCTCAGTGCTTTCCTGGAGCGTAGAATGGCTTCCTCACGTGTAGGACCCCAGACGATCAGCTTAGCAATTAGCGAGTCGTAAAATGGTTGAATGGAGTAACCCTGGTATAATGCTGAATCTACTCGGATGCCTGGACCGATAGGAGACTCCAACGTTGTGACTTTGCCAGGGGAAGGGTAAAAATTTCGAGCTGGGTCTTCGGCATTAATACGAAACTCTATCGCCCAGCCATTGATATGAATGTCATCCTGCCGTAATTCTGATGGCTCTCCGCCTGCTATGCGGAACTGCTCTTTGACTAGATCAATGCCTGTAGTCATTTCTGTGACTGGGTGTTCGACCTGGATTCGTGTGTTCATTTCGATAAAGAAGAAGTTACCATCAGCGTCAACCAGAAACTCGACAGTTCCAGCATTTGTATATCCTGCAGCTTGTACTAACCTTACAGCAGCACCTGTCATAGCCTCACGTGTAGCAGAGTTGATTGCAAGAGAGGGAGCCTCTTCCAACAATTTTTGTCGACGACGCTGCATGGAACACTCGCGCTCATAAAGATGGACGGCCTGTCCCGGCTGAATGCCAAGTACCTGCACCTCCACGTGGCGCGCATTGACCAAGCGCCTTTCCAGGTAGATAGAACCATCGCCGAAGGCAGATGTGGCTTCCTGCTCGGCTATGAGTACTGCCTCACGCAACTCCTCGGGCGTGCTAGCAACACGGATACCACGACCTCCACCTCCAGCCGCTGCCTTCACCATGATAGGATAGCCAATACTTTCGGCTGCCGAAAGTGCCTGATCAACCGAAATCGTTCCCTCGGTGCCTGGAACAACAGGTACCGCCGCTTTCATGGCAATATGACGTGCCGTTGCCTTATTTCCCATCCCTTCGATGGCTTCAGGCGAAGGGCCGATGAATATCAAACCCTGCTCACGACAAGCAGCAGCAAAGCCCGCATTTTCCGCCAGAAAGCCGTAGCCTGGATGGATGGAGTCAGCACCAGTTTCGCGTGCCGCATTCAGGATCGCCTTGATGTTTAAATAGCTCTGAGAGGCAGGAGCAGGGCCGATGCGTACCGCCTGATCTGCTTGCATGACATGAAGGGCTTCCGCATCCGCATCAGAATAAACTGCAACCGATGCGATGCTTGCTTCCCGGCAGGCACGTACAACACGTAGAGCGATTTCACCTCGGTTCGCGATAAGAACTTTTTTGAGCATAGAATGTAGTCTCCTTACTTCGTTTGAGATTACCTGCGGCAAGCGTTTCTCTTCAACAATGCAAAGACCTGTAGTTAAGTATATCACGATTCAATATTTCCTAGTTGAAAATACCCTGTCAACTTTTATCTTCTGAAAAAAAGTCGTGCCGGATGCCTCTCATCCCTTTAGCAACCTGGGAAACAGGCTGTAACTCGGCTATCAAGCCGAGTTTCTCTAGTCGCGGACCGACCGTTTCTCGGTGCTCTGACGCTCTCGCTCGTCAAAATAGTTGCCTCCCAGTTCTCAAGCCATTTGAGAGAACGTTTTCTATTAAGTAGGGAGACCGCATCATCGAAAGTGTCCATGAAACGTTTCTACCCTTGACAAATGATTACCATCCATATACCATCTATATAGATGGTATATGGATGGTAAGGAGATGGTTAAATGCCTGAGCCTGATAAAACAGAGAAGATCACGATCAATGTAGGAATCGTAGATTTAGGACAGATCGATTTGTTGGTGCAGGAGGGCTTTTATTCCAACCGCACCGACTTTATCCGAACCGCGATCCGTACCCAGCTCGCTACTCATGTAGAGGTGGTCAAACGCACTGTGGCACGCAAAACACTTGTGCTCGGTGTGCAACATTATACACGCCGTGACTTGGAGGCAGTGCAGTCTTCTGGCGAAAAGTTACACATCAATGTACTAGGTCTTGCAACTATCGCTGAGGATGTCTCTCCAGAACTGGCCTTGGCGACCATCGAATCAGTCGTTGTGCTTGGGGCATTTCGAGCAAGTGCAGCTGTGAAGACGGCGTTAGCGGAGCGAATCGCATAAACTGCGTGATGAGATAAAGTAGCAGAAGGCTGAATACTGACCACTGCTAAAAAGAACTAGAAATACACGATAAGCCAGAAGAGAGCTATCACTATGACACTGGGTGTCATGAAGAAAGGAAATTTTGCAATGAAGAACCGTATGCAGGCTGCGATGACCGAAGTCATGCGTCTCATGCAGGCTGGACGACTTGCTGAGGCAACGACAACTATTCAGCATACATTAGGGAGTACGCCAACCGCCGATGTATCTCATACTGAATATGACAATGCAGCGACACCTATCGAGGCAGAGCCTCATGTCGTTGATAGTTCCCCGCCTCCACCGGAGACAGCAGTGCGAGGTATGCTCAACAGGATTGGAGCATCCAAAAGGAATGTAACGGCACGGCATGTCGCAGGGTCAGGTATGTTTTCCCTTGATGCATTAAAACTGCCCGATTTCATGCATAGTTTGCCAGGAATTGTGCGCTCAGTCGTGCCAGAGGTGACACCCTCCTCGACCTGTGTTGGTGGGCAGTTTGTTGATAGAACGTATTCCAATGCGGCTGGGAGACGTGACTATAAACTCTACATCCCCAGTGGTTATACAGGACAACTTGTACCATTAGTCATCATGCTTCATGGTTGTACCCAGAATCCTGCTGATTTTGCAGCGGGTACGGGTATGAATGTACTAGCTGAAAAGGAAATGTTCCTCGTTGCCTACCCAGAGCAAGCGAATTCAGCCAATAGTTCAAAATGTTGGAATTGGTTTCAGGCCGCCGACCAGCAGAGTGGTATAGGCGAACCATCTCTCATTGCGGGAATCACACAACAGATTATAGGTGCTTATAACGTTGATATTAACCGTGTCTACGTGGCCGGGCTATCGTCAGGTGGAGCGATGGCAGCGATTATGGCGTCGACGTACCCTGACCTCTATGCCGCCGTCGGTGTGCATTCCGGACTCGCTTATGGAGCTGCACACGACCTCCCCTCAGCTTTCGCAGCCATGAAAGGAGGGACGGGTCAGCGTACTCGACGGCTGGCGCAAGCTATTCCAATCATCATGTTCCATGGAGACCGCGATACGACCGTTGCAACGACCAACGCCGACCGCATGGTTGACCAGTGGCTCCAGGCAACGAACGATGGGTCAGGTACTATGCACGGGTCTTTGCGTGACGCGGTGGTAGAGCAGGGGCGAGTGACTGGTGGGCACGCCTACACCTGCTCCATCTACTACGACGTCAGTGGTCGGGTCATTGTGGAGAAGTGGATGGTTCATCAAGCGGGTCATGCCTGGTCAGGTGGGAATTCTCGTGGCTCATATACTGACTCGAAAGGGCCCGACGCCTCGACCGAGATGGTACGTTTTTTCCGTGAGCATCCAAGGGAAGAGAAGGACTTCACCAACAAGTAGCTACGTTGTGACTGCTTCCATGTTCCAGAAGTAGGAATGTCATACCTACAATGAAAGAGTGAATCCTGCTTCTGCAACCATTTGACGAAATATCGCCTCAACTAGTGTGAGTCCGAACCCCGGAGCATCTGGTACTCCTACCCACCCTTCGGATAAAGTATAGCCTGAGGCATCAAGACCGGGTGTGTTTACCTCATCCCATTCGATGTACGTAAAGTTACGAATAGCACCTGCCAGGTGAGCAGCAACATAGTTGCCATAGTGACTACCGTAGTGATGTGGTGCAGAATGCACTCCCCATGCATCAAGCTGACGTCCGGTGGCTAGCCATCGTGTGAACCTGTGATTCAAGATATCGTACTGGATCACATCCACAAGTCCCTCCCGTGCCCAATCCAGCAAATGTGCATCTGCCTGTCCTTCTCCATCACTGATGAGTACGGGAAGGTTCCTCTCCTTCAACCATGTGTGCAGGTCACGGTACAGGACAGGGTCTTCATGAAAAGCCTCTTCTATCCAAAACACGCTACATTCTGCCGTTTCGCTGAGTACACGTTTCGCAAGGTTCAAATTGTAACCATTGTTAGCATCCAGCATGATCGGAAGATGGGGTCCAAGAGCCTCGCGCACAGCGCGAATAATGGCGATGTCACGCTGCGTCCCTTCTTCCAATGGCAAATGTCGCGCTCCGCGTCCTACCTTGATCTTAAATGCGCGATGACCATGCCTGTAGCCCTCTCTCGCCTCCTCAGCTAAAAGCTGGGCGGCCTCGTGATTTGTGATCAGATGAAGATCGTCGAAGTAGAGCGAAGTATCGTAACAGGGGACACGGTATGGTACCTCCGCCGTAACACCAGCCATAGCTGTTGCCAATACATACACAGGGAGACTAGCCCGCTTCCCTACAAGGTCCCACAAAGGGTAGTCGAAGGGAAGCCAGGGATCAACTACTCCATGATTGGTAGTAAACACCTCATTGAGACGTGCTCCAAGCAGAATGGATGCATGTTCAGCACTGGTGTAACATGCACCAAAACCGTTGTAGCCATCTTCAGTAGTGAGACGTAGAATTGGCACCCGAACGATGACTCCGTGCTCACCGAGACGAGCATTGCTTCCGGCGGGCCGAGGACGTCGACCTGTCAGACATCCCCACTCAATAGAGACGATACGCGGATTATCCATAGTCACTCCCATACAATTGCCCGTAAGGTGACTGTCCCTCCTTCACCAATAAACACTTTCATTCCACAGCAGGGAATGCTTCCCTCATGTATCTTATTAAAAGATACAATAGTTCTTCAAGCCCTTCCTTGCGCTATTCTTTGTCTGAGCATACAACAGAAACTTTTCCTACCCATATTTCATGTTATGAGCAAGTTGAAAATCCTCGAACAGCGTCTCTAACCTACCCCTAGCCTTCTATCACATAAGAAAGGATAGGTACCAGCAGGCGAAGGCGATGACCATAATTAGAAGAAAGGGCCAGGTATGCAAACAAAACGGCTGGTCCTATTTTAGAACATCTATGCGTTCAGAGCGATTTAAGGTTTCCAGTCATACCTGAAGTGTCAACTAAAATACGCTGCCACTATCGTTGCTCTAGCTAGCGATGAGGTCAGGCCTGCATGTTTCGAGCAGGCCTACCTCCTAAACGGAAGTGTCTTTTGAACACTTCCATGGATTTATCGTGAAGACACGATGTTGTTGGATAGTTTCCTAGCGGCCTGTGGCAAGTGCTATGACCGACGGATTCGGGTAGTGAGAGCTATTAGATCCATTAGAGCCATTGCTCACATGCGTCGCCACGAACTCCGGCTCCCCAATGTTCAGTCCACTGGCCACTCGGCGTCCGTACTCCTCGTCACATTGAGTGTAGTGATAGACCATTCGCTCCTGAATCTCAGGCGTGCATTGCTGCAATCCAGAGACGAGAAAAGCGATGGTTTCGTCCTTCTCCCAATCCGCAAAGGCCCGCCAAAGCTGCCCCGCCTGCTGGTAGTTGTTGACGCGCTCAAGTGGCTCTCGAACGAGGTTTCCCCCAACGTACGGCGTGTGGGATGTATGAGGATTCGGCTCCGGACGCAAGCCACCAAGTGAGCTTGGCTCGTAGTTGACATGCGGATTCTCGCCCTCTGCGACGCCATCCACGTAGTATGTCATCTGACCATCACGCTGGTTCGTGCTTACATGCACCTTTGGGCGGTTGATTGGTAGCTGAAGGTAGTTCGGTCCCACCCGATAGCGCTGCGTGTCCGAATACGAGAAGGTGCGCCCCTGGAGCATCTTGTCGTCCGAGAAGTCCAGGCCGTCCACGAGCACACCGGTGCCAAACGCTACCTGCTCCACCTCCGCAAAGTAGTTCTTGGGGAGCCGATTGAGCGTCATCATGCCAACTGGTAGCATCGGAAAACGATCCTCCGGCCACACTTTGGTGTCGTCGAGGGGATCGAAGTCGAGCTCAGGATGCTCACCGTCAGACATAATCTGGACGCGCAGCTCCCACTGCGGGAACTCGCCGTGCTCAATGGCATCATACAGGTCATACGTCGCGTGGTTGAAATCACGGCTCTGAATCTCTGCCGCTTCTTTCATCGTGAGGTTGCGCACACCCTGCTGGCAAACCCAGTGGTATTTGACCAGCACCGCTTCGCCCTGCGCGTTTATCCACTTGTAAGTGTTAACTCCTGAACCGTTCATGTGGCGATAGTCCGCAGGAGTGCCCCATGGACTGGCCCAGTAGGTCAGCATGTGCAGCATTTCAGGAAGCAGGCTTGCGAAGTCAAACTGTCGCCTGGCGTCTTGTCGGTTGGTTACAGGATCAGGCTTCCAGGCATGCACCACGTCGGGGAACTTCATTGCGTCACGGATGAAGAACACAGGAAGGTTGTTACCCACCAGGTCCCAGTTGCCATCTTCAGTGTAGAACTTGGTGGCGAAACCGCGCGGGTCTCGGGCCGTCTCGGGCGAGTGTCCCCCATGCGTCACTGTGGAGAAGCGCACGAAGACCGGTGTTTGCTTACCCTTCTCCTGGAAGAGCTTAGCGCGTGTGTACTTGCTGATTGGCTCCTCACCGACCGTACCGTACGCCTCGAAGATGCCGTGAGCGCCAGCACCGCGCGCATGTACGACTCGTTCCGGAATGCGCTCGCGGTCGAAGTGTGAAATCTTCTCAAGGAACGGATAGTTTTCGAGGGTTATTGGACCTCGCTGTCCCACGGTCCGCACATCATGATTGTTTACGATGGAATGGCCTTGACGGGTAGTGAGTATTGGCTCCTGATCGTTCGGCACCGAGGTATTGAGATCGAAGTGTTTCTGATCATCGTGTGTATGCCCATTGCCTGCACTGTTGCCGTTGTGATCGGTCATGTTGTTGTCCCTTCTATTCTGAACTGAAACTATATGCTTGAAGTATCTATCAGCTCTGCGTGCTGCGCCGATTTCATCGTTTCGTCGTAGCAATTGCATATACCTTCTTCCTGAGAAGGCAGTTGCGCTGAAAATACCTTCGCTGTGACAATTCCCTTGTGATTTTATCACACTTGCAACAGATATCGAGTGTAAATTTGGTAAAAATAAACACAAATATTTTCTGAGCCACCTACATTTCGCCCACGACTTCTGCTGTGATCTTCCCCGTTTTTGTGGAGTAGTGAAAGCTTAGGATTATTATTCCAGAGAGAGGACAGGGATCATGCAAAAAGACCAAATATCTATATTTCCGTGAAACCGCTAGGTCACAGGTGACAATTTACCGCTTTTCATATCGTACACAAAACCACTGATGTCCACGTCTTTTTTATTGACAAGGGTAGTAGATTAGCTTTTTATTTGCAACACAACCGTTTTTTTGTATCTATTTATGTTACTAGTTTACCTGCAAATTGTGACTGAAGAAGGCAGCTCGGCTAAATTCATATACTAAATTTGTAGAGAGTCATCGTCTTCCAATATAGGCGATAGAAGATAATATATTCTTCGAAATTTGCTGAATTCAAAAGTGGATGATGTTTACACTGTCCAATCCTTTTATCTTCCTAATGTCGAGTATTGTGATTAACGCACATAGCAATAGGGTCGAATGCCAGCAGGAGGAGGTGTCACCCTTCTACTTGTTTCCCATTTCCTTACTAAGAACTACATGTAGATTGCATGAATTGCAAGGAGAATTACATGATACAGGTTGCATCAGTTAAACCAGGCACTAACTACACTGTACATGTTGGAGATAGCCTCTTTTCCATTGCTCATATGGCCTACGGGAATGGGGCAGACTGGCCAATAATCTACGCTGCCAACAGGCAAACGATTGGCCCTAATCCCAACGTGATACGCATCGGAGAAGTACTTAGTATTCCGTCACTTTCACCCACAGCCGGTGGAATCTACGTCGTAGAACAGGGAGATACGCTCACTTCAATTGCACAACGTGCCTATGGCAATGACAAGCTGTGGCCGTTGATTTACAATGCCAACAAGCAGGTAATTGGAAGTAATCCTAATGTGCTACAGGTCGGGCAGGTATTACAAATTCCGCTAGCCCCTTCTGCTACACTTCCCCTGAGAAATTCGACGGAAATCCAGGGAGATATTCTGGCAAGCTTCAACAAGGATCACCGCGTGTATCTCTTCTACAGTTTCCCCAATCAGGCAAGTGGTCGAGCCTGGCTCAAAGAGCTTATTCCCTTTATCGCAAAGACGAAGGATGTTGCAGACTTCAATGCTCAGTTTCGTGCTGCTCGTGCCGCTAATCATGGAGTTGATCCCCCGAACCTCAAGGCAACCTGGGTCAATGTCAGTTTGACCTTCAGTGGGCTCACGACGCTCTTCAATTCAAATTCACAGTCGGCAAGTGATATCAGCACTTTGTTTCCGCATTTTGCCCAGGGTCCAGCGGCAAATGACAGTGCGTTTAACAATGGTGATAAGGATTTCAATAATCCAAACGACCCCAATAACCTCAGTGATCCAAAAAATTGGAAGTTTGGTAGTGACAACCGGATTCATGCACTGCTGAATATTCAATCTGACGACCCCGCCGCTCTCGCAGCCAAGGTCCAAGAGCAACAGGCACTAACAAACAAACATGGCGTGCATCAGGTCTTTGAACAGAAAGGAGAAACACTTCCGCAGCCGCTCACAGGACACGAGCACTTTGGTTTTAAAGATGGCGTCTCCCAACCTGGAGTAGCGGGCTTCGATCCTCCAGACCCCCATGATCCAAATCCAGATCCTCAAGCACTACTCGGTCATGTTTTAGGAAGTCCTGGAACCGAAATCATTGCGGCAGGCGAATTCATTCTGGGTGAGACCGTTGAGCATGACCCTAACTTTCCCGAACAGAACTTTCCGCCGACCCTCATCTCCAGTCTGAACTGGATGAAGAATGGCTCGTTCCAGGTCGTCCGACGCCTCAACCAGGATGTAGCTGGATTTCGGGAAGGAATCGCAAGTGCAACGCCATCCGATGGCTCCATGAACGCGGATATGCTCGGAGCCAAGGTGGTTGGACGCTGGAAGAGCGGAACGCCAATCGATCTATCAGCCGACAAAGACAACAATCTTACCGATGATGCAAGAGTTAACAATTTCAATTTCGATAGCGACCCACAGGGACTACGTTGTCCAGGCTTTGCTCACATTCGCAAGGTCTACCCACGTAAGCACGATGACGCAGGTAACCGTGCTAAGCGCATCATTCGTCGCGGCATCCCCTTTGGGCCGTCTTTTGACCAGGATGCGAACGCAGAGCGTGGTCTGTTCTTTGTTGCCTATATGGAGAGCATAGAGGGACAATTTGAGTTTCTGATGGGAGCGTGGGTAAATAACCCTGGCTTTCCTTTCGACATCCCACAAGGTCCTGATGCCGTTATTGGCTCAGCATTCGGAGCATCACCTTGTACCATACAACGCCAGGGAAAGCCGCCTCTTGAGCACACGTTCAAACGCGTTGTAAATACAACAGGTACATTGTATGCATTTACACCTCCGTTATCAGCACTGAATAAGTTGGCAAATGGAGAAATTTAGTTGCGTTGCCTTACCTCGTCTGAGGATAGCCGCGTAAATCATTCTGAAGATTCGATACCATTGGGAAGCCAATCGAGGTTTCCCAATGGTATCGAATCTTCAGGAGAGATATACTCGTCTTCTTTTTACCAATGCGACACAGTTACGCCCCGCATAGGTTCCTCGCGTTCATTTTCCTGATGTCGACTGCGTACTCTGTAAGTCCGCTTTATAGCTCTCAGACTTCTTTTGAAGTTGGTTAAGTAGCAGATTCGGGGATAAGCCGAAGGTAGCGGCAATAATCAGGTTCGCTACAAAGTTTTTGAAGGTATAGATCTCATCCAGACTGGATACCTTCGCTACGACAAACACTCCGAAGACAGCAGCCAGGGCAGCAAGTAAGGGAATAACCAACAAACGTGCCATCGACAACCGATAATCATCAATCGCCGTTTCGGATTGCGCTTCAACATACATGCGACCTATGAGTCCCGCTAATGCTCCAATCAAGGCAAAGATCGTTGCGACTTCAATATGAAGCGGGTTTGCATGAATGAGAGTAGCAATTTCTACTAAGACATAGACCGTCAACCCAACCATGACCATCGTCCCCAGCAGTTGATTGCGAGCACTAATTAAGGCATTCCAGTTTTTTGTGTTGTAGTCATTGATAGACTCCTTGACTTTTCGCAGAATGGCTCGCGCTTCTGCTTGCGGCCGATGCTCTTCTGTCCCTGCCTGATGAGGTGTTGAAGTCTCTGCCACTGATGGTGTTGTCGATAACGTTTGTGCATCTTGTCCCGGTGACGGCGCTCCGACCGCAGGTTTGAGATAGCTTACCGCGTCAGCATCTAAAGCCTTGACAGCCGATCTCAGCTTATTAGCCCACTCCTCGCTGTTCCCAATGTTCGAGTCGTTGAGACGCATCTCATCATAAACGGCATCACCAATCACCTTGGCTTGTGATGCAAAGCTGATAAGTGCTTCTTCTGCGCTATCCATCAGGTCCCACACTTCGATGTAACCATTGCCCAGTACCCACGATGTACTACGCTGCATCAGAGCGAGATAAATAGCATTGCGATAATTCAGTGCCTCTTGCATCAATTCTGGAGTATCAGCGCCTTTGTTGAGGGATTGCCTTGAAGCGTCTGTTGATAGTTCTGCTGGTGTTGTTGGAGGATTTCGTGGCTGTGTACGACGTAGCAAGTCGATTGAGGCTTTTTTCGCCTCGTCAGTTAAGAAGGAATCAATATAATAATCTAAGGAGGATAGATGATTGAGCAGTGCATAGTAACTCTGCTCATTGGCATGCTGAACAGAGGTAAAGCGACGGAAAAAGAAGGCCAGCAGGAGCCAAAGTAGGAGAGTAGATAGCGAACCAGCAAGCAGTGGTGTTACAGTCTCGAACAACGAGGCATTGGTGAGTTTCGTTGACACTTGAGAATTTGACACTACGAAGGTGACAATACTTATGATGGTTGCAAAAATCGGGACAATAGGCAGAAAAACAAGCAGTGCTCCCACATAACTGCCTGTGAAGCGTGCATTCACCTTAATAACTTCTAAATCGCTTTGGTTCATCTTTTCCATACCTCTCCACTCTTTCCTGGGTAATTATGCGATATATCCTAAACTATTCGGCATTTTTTCCAAACCCAATGAATAGACGCAGTATGCACTCTTTTTTAGAACAATCGATTTCACAATTTTCTAAGCAGAAATGGAGATGGTGTGGTGCAGAACTCACGAACCGTGTGGAAACAGTATCGATAAGTTCAGAACGCATACATGAAGTACATGCAGTATATTCTAAGAAACTCATATATTCTGAAAAACGGATGCTGTGTATAGAAAGTAAGTAAAAATAAAAGGCTTAACAGTTGAGAACAGATATAAAGCTTTTTCACATAATATTCACGAAGAAAGAAGGGGTTTCACAATTTTTCTATATAAAGGGGGCACCATATTTTAACAAAATAAACACATGTTAAGGAGATGGAGAAATTTTTATTTTATGCTTTCGAGCCTATAATTGAGCAACTTCTCTAGCAACAGCAAGAAAGGCGTGAAGCAGAGGTGAGGTGTCATCCTTGCGCCAGACAATGTTGAACTCCGCCCATGGTGTTGGTTCTACAAGGTCAAGGTATACAACATCCTGACTTGCTAACCGCTCTGTACTCGCTGTCACGAGTCCCACTCCTAGTCCCGCCGCAACTAAGCTAATGACGATTTGCAGTTGATTGACGTTCTGAGTTACATTCGGTCGAAAGCCAACTTGCTCAAAAAGCCGAACCATGTAGTCATATGTCGTTGGATCGAACTGACGTGCAAACCAAATCCATGGCTCATCTGCTAATGCAGCAAAGGGAAGTGGTGATTGTTCGGCAAGGTGATGGTTTTTAGGCAGTACAGCAACAACAGGTTCGCGTAGAATACATTCTTGTATCAATTGAGTTTCTTCCCATGATGAGAACGCCATTGATGCATGCGTTGCAAAACTGAGATCAAGAGCATTGCTATCGAGTTGCTTCATTTGATCGATTGTTACAAGATCATGTAGGACGATATCGACATCGGGATACCGTATTCTATACCTCTGGAGAATCACACGAAAAAGAGGGCAATGCACAAAGCTAGTATAGCCAATGTTGAGTTGTCCCAGTTCCCCTTTGTTCGCTCTTTTTGCTCGCTCTTTTGCAAATTCCATCTGTGTAAGCAGTCGGTAGACATCCTCCAAAAACACCTCTCCTGCCGCCGTTAGCTGTATCTTACGATGCGTTCGATCAAAAAGCAGCACTCCCAAATCTTCTTCAAGTTCATGAATTTGCTGACTGAGCGGTGGTTGTGTCATTGCAAGACGCTCGGCTGCACGACGGAAGTTCATCTCCTCAGCGACGGCAACAAAGTAGCGTAAATGTCTTGTCTCCATTTATCAGATATCTTTCATGTATGATAATGATACAATACATATATTGGACATATCAGTAATGGTATTGTATCATACCTTTGGAGAAGAAATATAGTTGTTCTTTTCCAAAGGTATGACATTTATTCCTTCCATTTTCTCAGCGAAGTAACAGAGAATGGCAAGGATTTCGCGTTCATCAAGTTCAACAAACTCCAGAGGTCCAATTTTCGGATAACGATGAGGGAACACCCTCATACTTCATTCTATCGATGCCTGCTGCATCTTTGCAGTCGGCTGGAGTATGGCTCTGCTATGATGGCAGAGCCAGAGTAAAGGAGACTTTCATGCCATTTATCAGTGTTGGGAAAGAGAACTCAGGATCCATCGATCTCTACTACGAAGACCACGGCTCAGGTCGCCCTGTGGTGCTCATTCACGGCTTTCCGCTGAGCGGTGCTGCTTGGGAGAAGCAGGTCTCGGCCTTGCTTAAGGCGGGGTATAGGACCATCACCTACGACCGCAGGGGATTCGGCAAATCCAGTCAGCCAGCCTTGGGCTACGACTACGACACCTTCGCCGCTGATCTCAACAAGCTTATGACGGAACTCGACCTGCGTGACGCCACTCTTGTCGGCCATTCAATGGGCACTGGCGAAGTGGCACACTACCTCGGGACCTTCGGGTCTGACCGCGTGAAGCAGGCGGTCTTTGTCTCGCCGATCCCGCCGTTTTTGTTGAAGACGAATGACAATCCTGAGGGCGTGGATGGCAGCATATTCGATTCCATCTTACAAAGTATCGCGGCAGACCGCCCTGCCTACTTGACCCAGTTTCTGAAAGATTTCTACAACCTCGACGTCACGCTTGGCAAGCGTGTCAGCGAAGAGGTCGTGCGCTCAAATTGGAATGTCGCAGTTGGTGCTTCCCCCCTAGGCACTGCAGCTTGTGTCCCCACCTGGTTGACTGACTTCCGCAAAGATCTGCCCCGCATCAATGTACCCTCGCTCATTATCCAGGGGGATGCTGATCGGATACTGCCTCTCCCTGCCACAGGCAAACGCCTCCATGAGGCTCTTCAGGGAAGCCAACTGGTGGTGCTGCAAGGCGGCTCACATGGCCTTCCCTGGGCCCACGCGGAAGAGGTGAACCAAGCGTTGCTGGACTTCCTTAAGTAGCGATCCTTTTAGCATAATCTGATCAGAAGCATGCTTGCCTCGTCGTGCTGCAAGGCAAGCATGCTTCTGGCTCCAATGGAATATGTGATCTTCCCCCGGCTTTTGTCGAGTAGTGAAAGCTTAGGATTACTATTCCAGAGAGGACAGGGATTATGCAAAAAGTCCAAAACCTCTATATTTTCGTGAAACCGCTAGGTCACGGGTGACAATTTACCGCTTTTCACATCGTACACAAAACCACTGATGTCCACGTCGTCGGGAATGAGAGGCGAAGCCTTGAGGGTCGAGACATCATCACGGACAGATTGTTCCAGATCTTTAAAAGGAAGGAAGTCGATGTGGTCAGCATCCGCGTTGAGTTCCTGCTTCAGCTTCGTACGCAAGTCTGCATTGTCAAAGGTTAACATGCCACAGTCGGTATGGTGAATAACCAGTACTGTATTGGTGCCAAGCAATTGCTGGGAAATCACTAAAGATCGAATTGCATCCTCACTTGCCCGTCCACCTGCATTGCGGATAACATGGGCGTCGCCTTCCTCAAGACCAAGGAAGCCTGCGGGGTCTAGACGTGCATCCATGCAGGTAAGCACAGTCACGCGACGAGCCGGAGGCATGGGCAACTGCCCTTTCTGAAATGATGCTGCATATGCATCATTCGCTTTACGGAATTCCTGAACAACCGACATATTTTTTTCCTTTCACAACAGCACCTCATGAGTTCATTCATTGGTGTTTGTCATCAGACGAGGAGGTCTTGCTGCTTGGCAGTAGCTCTCGTCTACTTCTTTCCCGTTGCAAGAAGTGATCAGCGAGTGAGAAGTTGCCTTTTTCCTCATTCTCGAACGGCACTGCATAAAGCGTCGTCTCTTCCAATTAAGAGCCAGTTAATCAAAAAAGTCAAGGTGAGCATTCCTGCCACATGTTGAGGAATGACTCATACTGTTTGAGCAAGGTTTCAAAGGGATTGCTATTATTGACGTTCATTGCATCGTGTATTGTGATCGTATGTACATCGAGCAAGAGCCGATGGGACTGCCGGTCTACACCGTTTTTTGGATGGACAGTCTGGTTGTGCAAGTCACCTTGCTTCTTGGACTGCTCACGCTTCAATACCATGCTATTCAGAAGAGGCATTACCTGGTTCAGGCGTAGACGAAGAGCTGACCAGAGTACCCTGCTTAAGTACGGTGCCAGCAGGAAGATCGGTGTTGTTTGCTCCATTGTTCACGAAGATGCTCGCTGCCTCTTGGTTTCTGTCCTCAGCCATGATGGTCACGACAAGACGGCTGGTTTCAGGTATGCCTTCAGTCTTCAGGTTATAGAGAGTTGATCTGATCTGGTCTTCTCTAAATCCGACATGCTTCAATTCCTGAATGGCGCGGTCCACGTCCGCCTGATCCCGAAAGACGCCTGCGACCAGGGAAGGATTCGTTGTCTCCATACGTGAATGACTCCTTTTAAAGAAGACGTTTCGACAGTCGTGCGATAATCTCCACATTCGACATGTTTTCATTCCTCTCCATGTACTATATCATACGAAATCATGCTTTTGTCAATTTATAATTGCACATGTTGGGCAGTACCCTGTGTAGGATCGAAGTACAGGCGTGGACCTGTTGGATCACTGCCGAAGAGGACAAATTCGTACGCGGCTTCGCCCTCAAAGCCCTGCTGGGCATGAATATCTTGTGGAGGAGGTGGCATGATAGCAACGTCGCCAGGCTCAAGCACGCGCTCCTCAACGAGTTCTACCTGCGCTTTTCCTGTCCCATGACCCTCATCGAGACGACGCCATATCTGATAACGGTCTCGACCACGGTACAACCCAACAACGCCCCAACTGTTGTGGTTATGGATGGAGGTCATGTTTTCAGGACCAAAACGGGCGTGCATGAGCGTCAAACCACTGTCATCTTTGTAAAGTGGGGAAGATTGTCGGCCCGTATGTATGTTGCCACTAGGCTCTTCCCGCCATTCACGAATCACTGGATTGGCAAGGAGCGTTTGCATTCGTTCTGCAATCCGCTCGAGATCTACGGTGTCATAAGGATTCTCTGCAAGAATCTGCTTTACGTCGCTGATAAATGCTGAAATGGTATTGTTCAGGTTCATCTTCGTCTCTCTTTCTATGGTATATTGTCACTATTGTATATTGGTAAGTATATATTATAATGAGAATATGAATGCCAAACAGTCAATCTTGTATTCAGACAGGGAGGCTAAAATGAGAGAGAACGTGTATCGCACAGAACTGACGCCAGTGAGTTTTCTACAGCGGAATGCCCTCGTATTTCCTGAAAAAGTAGCAGTCATTCATGGAGACAGACGTTACACCTATCGTGAGTTTGGGGAACGGGTGAACCGCCTTGCATCACGTCTACGCGCTATCGGTCTTCAGAAGCAGGATCGCGTTGCCTTCTTGTGTCCCAATATACCCGCCTTGCTTGAGTCGCACTTTGCTGTGCCTGCTGCTGGCGGTATCCTGGTCGCAGTCAACACCCGTTTGAACGCGCAGGAGATCACCTTTATTCTGAAGCATTCGGGGGCGAAATATCTGTTTGTCGATGCCGAGTTACAGTCGTTAGTTGAAGCGCACTTGCTAGAAGATATTCATATTGTGCGTATCGACGACTCTGGAGCACCCGATGATCCCTATGAAATATTTCTTGCCAGTGGTTCACCTGAGCCAGTTCCGAGCTGGTTAGAGGATGAGGAAGAGATGATTGCCATTGACTACACCTCAGGCACAACTGGCAATCCCAAGGGTGTTATGTATACGCATCGCGGTGCCTATCTTGGCGCACTTGGTCAGGTTATCGAGACTCGAATGAGTAGCGAAAGTGTTTATTTATGGACGCTCCCGATGTTTCATTGCAATGGGTGGTGCTACAATTGGGCCGTGACTGTTGTAGGTGCTACGCATATCTGTCTGCGCAAAATCGAGCCAGGCCTTATCTGGGACCTGCTTGATAGAGAAGGTGTGACGCACTACAATGCAGCTCCTACCGTGCAAATTATGCTGGTGAATCATCCAAAAGCACATCGTCTTGACCATCAGGTTACGATGACGATTGGTGGAGCACCGCCATCTCCGACGCTGCTTGAGCAGATGAAGAGCCTCAACATTCGTCCTAACCATGCCTACGGTCTCACCGAAACCTATGGCCCTTACGCTCTCTGCGAATGGCACGCTGATTGGAATGCTCTTTCTAATGAGGAGCAGGCACGTCTCCTTGCACGTCAGGGACAGGGCAACGTGTTGGCCGATAAAATGCGTGTTGTCGATGTGAATATGAATGATGTGCCGCGTGATGGCCAAACGATGGGCGAGGTCGTGATGCATGGCAATCACGTGATGAAGGGCTACTTCGAGAACCCTGATGCGACCGCTTTAGCGTTTGAAGGAGGATGGTTCCACTCTGGTGACATCGGCGTGTCGCATCCCGACGGCTATGTCGAACTGCGTGATCGTAAGAAGGATGTGATCATCTCCGGTGGTGAAAACATCTCGACCATTGAGGTGGAGCAGGTCATTGACAGGCATCCTGCGGTCATGGAATGCGCTGTTATTGCGATGCCCGATGAAACCTGGGGTGAGCGTCCTAAAGCGTTCGTTACCTTGAAGTTGGGACAACAAGCCACCGAGCAAGATATTATCGCCTTTTGCCGCAAATCACTCGCTCACTTCAAATGTCCTGTGTCCGTCGAGTTCGGTGAACTGCCCAAAACCTCTACGGGGAAAGTGCAAAAGTATGTCTTACGTGAGAAGGTGTGGGGAAAGCGCGAAAAACGTATCAACTAGACTTGTAACTATTCAGGTGCCTGGTCTCTCGCCGTCTGTAAGGTTCTGTTGCAGAAATAAGTTGATCTGGTAGTGTAGGATGATACGCTTATGAGAGCTACTTTGCTGGCGAGTTGCAGGACTATGAGTATCCAGCGGAAGCGGTGATGGGAGTCCAGGAGCGATTGCCACAGGTCGTTTGGGCGAATTCTGATGAACGTGGACAATCGTCGAATGTAGGGGCATCATGAATTGTGTCCGTCCCTATCCATCCCTCGTAGTTTCGTTGCTACACGATGGAGTGTTCATCGTATGACTCACATCACTGACGAGAGTCGAGCACAACTTATTGCAAGCCAGCAAGCTGAAGAATTGGCACAACTGAACCGCATTGCTATGGCTCTTACATCCGAGTTCGATTTGCAGCGCCTGTTGCAGATGATCACCGATGCTGCTCGCAAGGTCACTTCTGCCCAATATGCAGCGTTTTTTCTCATACCAGAAATAGTCGGAAACAATGAGAATATAGCAGCGAACAAAGTCAGCTTCAACCTTGTCGCCATCTCAGGTGCAACGGAGCGTATTGCGACCCACTTTCGGAGTATGGGGCCTGTTGAAGGAATTGGCTTACTGCAACCGATTTTCTGGGAGGGGTCGTCAATTATCGTCGATGACGTGTTGGCAGACAAACGCTATGTAGGCGTTCCTGGTGGGCATATTCCTGTACGCAGCTTTTTAGGCGTACAGTTGCGTACTCGTGAAGGGACAACTCTAGGAGCATTTCTCATAGGAGACACGCGACCTGGCCGTTTCAGTACACGTCACTTTGAACTTATTGAGTCATTGAGTGCGCAAGCAGCAGTAGCCATTCACAATGTACAACTTGTTGCTCGTGAGCGTCACGCTCTGGAAGAACATGCAACGCAGCTTGAACGTGAGGTACGCGACCGTACCGCAGAACTTGAGCGACGCAACGAAGAGTTAAGTAGGTACGCTACTAACATGCAGCACCTGTATCACGAGTTGACCGAGGCACAAAAACGGCAAATGCTAGCGGATGAACGGAGCCGTATCGCACAGGAGTTGCACGACCGTGTACAGCAAACACTTTTCACAATCGGGCTGAAAGCAGATTGGATTAAAGACCATATTAATGTCGCTTCTCCATTAGTTTCTCCATTGCAAACAATCAAACAACTTGCCTCGCTAGGAACCGCACAGGTACGTGATGCCATCTTTGCCTTGTCTTCTGCCGAGCTTCCCGAAGATGGGCTAGTGAAAATGCTCTATGCTTTAATTCGTGATCTACGCGAATCATCAGCAATAGAGGCAGACCTTGTGGTTGCTGAATGGGCGACTTCCCCAAACGTACATAGTGAAAACGTGTTGCTTACCATCGCTCAAGAAGCGCTTTCAAATGCTCGGCGCCACGCGCACGCGACGATTGTGATTGTGACTATTCGGGTAACACATGAACAAGCTGTGCTGGTCGTACAGGACAATGGTGTCGGACTTTCTGAACAAGTACTGCAAAGCTACCAGAACAATCCTCTGCATCTCGGCCTCAAAGGGATGCATCATCGTACAGAGGAGCTTGAAGGACAGTTTACTCTGCTCAATGGTGAAGAAGGTGGACTCATTGTAAAGGTGGTGCTACCACTATGACACGCTTACTGATCATCGACGATCATGAAATGGTCCGCGAAGGACTCAAGGCTATGCTGGTGACAGAGCCAGACTTTGACATTGTTGGTGGTGCTGCTAATGCACAGCAGGCGTTGGAAATGATCGAGCAGGTTCGTCCCGAGTTGGTTTTGCTCGACGTGCGCCTTCCTGATGCAAGTGGTGTCGAGGTATGTCGTACCATTAGTGAGCGCTTTCCTGAGATCGGGGTGATTATGCTCACAACTTTTACCGATGAGTATGTAATCACGCAATGTATCCAGGCAGGTGCGCGAGGGTTTATCATCAAAGACGTTGAACGCTTTGACCTCAAACGCTCTATTCGTGCCGTTGCGCGTGGAGAAGCCGCCATTGATCCCAAAGCTGCCGTTGCTGTGCTGGCACAATTGCGCCGTACACCGCCCACTAACGTTGAAGCTACACCGGAAGGACTGAGTGCGCAACAGCTTGTCATCTTGCGACTGGTCGCGCAAGGACTGTCTAGTCGTGAAATAGGCGTGCAACTCTATTTAAGTGAAAACACGGTGAAAGGATACGTACAAGAAATTTTGCATCGTCTCGGTGTGAAAAATCGGACCGAGGCGGTGATGGTTGCCGTGAAACAAGGCTGGTTGTGATCGTTGCGCCGTCCCCGACAACTACCTCCCTTCATAGGTTACAAATTACCTACGAAAGGAGGTAATACTTTGCATTTCTAGAAGCTATACTTAGCTGAGGTAGAGTCTATACGCTCTATCTCATACGCATCCCTCCCTATCAGTATCCTATTCAGGCGACCTGAGCGTTGGTTGTCTCTCATGACTAGCCTGGCGTCTATTTCGTGAAGCGCAGAGATTGCGCGTCAAGAACTGTTGGAGGTGTAACTTGATTCCTGGTTCCTTCGACTATGTAGTGGCGAAAAGCGTACCAGAAGCTGTCGCGCTACTGGAAAAACATGGTGACGAAGCCAAAATCCTCGCTGGTGGTCATAGTCTTATCCCCGTTTTGCGGTTCCGTCTCGCTAACCCATCGTTGCTGATTGATATTAATCGCATTCAAGACCTGGAATATATACAAGAAACTGATGGGACACTGCATATTGGCGCACTCACACGCGAGGCCGAGTTAGATAATTCTTCCCTCATTCGTCATCGCTATCCCATTCTGCTTGATATCTCTACAGGGATAGCCGATCCTATCGTGCGTAATTGGGCTACAATCGGTGGCAATCTTGTACACGCCGACCCTGCCAATGATCATCCTGCAACCATGCTGGCATTAGGGGCAAGTGTTGTAGCGGAGGGGCCGCAGGGTAGACGCGTGATTCCAATTGAAGAATTTTTCACGGACTCTGCCTTTCAAACAACATTGAAGCAGAACGAAATGCTCACAGAAATTCGTATTCCTGCTCCTGCCGAACAAAGTGGTGGTACATATGTCAAGCTTAAGCGAAAAGTAGGCGATTACGCTATTGCTGGTGTTGCCGTGTATGTAGCGTTTGACAATAGTGGTCATGTTGCATTGGATGAGCATGGGCGTATGGCAATGGCTGCTGGTGCTGTTGTTGCACACGCTGGTATCGGTTTAACAAATGTCGGGCCTCATCCCATCAAAGCACGCGAGGCCGAGCAGTTTTTAGTTGGCAAGCCACTTGACGATGCCACTATCTCCAGAGCTGCAGACCTTGTTGCCGCCGCATCGCAGCCAACAAGCGACTCTCGTGGTCCCGCAGAATACAAACGTGCGATGGTGCATACACTGAGTGTTCGTGCATTACGAGAAGCACTTGCCCGTGCTACAGGAAGGGAATAAGATGAGCAAACATATTATTCACGCGACTATTAATGGGACGCCGTATGAAGACATGGTGGACTCTCGCACACTCCTTGTGCATTGGATACGCGATGAGTTACGGCTCACTGGAACCCATATTGGGTGTGATACATCCGCTTGTGGTGCCTGCACTATTCTTGTCGATGGCAAGTCCACCAAGTCATGTACCATGTTTGCGGTGCAGGCTGATGGACGTGAAATCATGACCGTTGAGGGACTGGAACAAAACGATATCCTTCACCCAATACAGGAAGGCTTTCACGAAAAGCATGCATTACAGTGTGGTTACTGCACTCCTGGTATGATGATGGCAAGCATCGCGCTCCTGAACCATAATCCTCATCCAAGTGAACATGAAATTCGCGTCGCCATCTCCGGCAACCTCTGTCGATGTACTGGTTATGTAAATATTGTGAAAGCTATACAATATGCGGCTGAGAAAATGCAAGGCTCGGCAGAGCTTGCAATAAGTGGCGCAGAGGGAGGCGAGTAATGGCAACAGAAGTACATAAATATGGATTAGGAGAGCCATATAAGCGTAAGGAAGATGCGCGTTTCATTCGTGGTCAGGGCAACTACGTGGATGATGTGCAGTTGCCAGGTATGTTATATGGTGACATTGTACGAAGTCCCTATGCTCATGCGCTTATCAAGAAAGTTGATATCAGTGAAGCGATGAAGGTACCGGGAGTGGTCACTGTCATCACAGGCAAAGACCTGGATGCTGCTGGCCTTGCCTGGATGCCCACGCTTTCTGCTGACATGGAGGCGGTCTTAGCTCTTGACCGTGTGCATTTTCAGATGCAAGAAGTTGCTTTTGTCGTCGCCACCAGTCGCTATGCCGCTGCCGACGGTGTTGCAGCCGTTGATGTTGATTACGAACCGTTAAAAGTTGTTATAGACCCCAAAAAAGCTCTTGATGCAGATGCGCCATTGCTGCGTCCCGACAAAAAAGACAAGCAACCCACGAACCAGATTTATCATTGGGAAACAGGGAATCGGCCCGCGACCGAAGAAGCTTTTGCGCAGGCTGAGGCGAACGGTGTGGTTATCAAACAGGATATGTATATCCCACGTATTCATCCCGCGCCAATTGAAACATGTGGCTGTGTTGCTGACTACCATAAGGGAACACAAAAGCTTACTATCTGGCTCACCTCACAGGCTCCTCACGCACATCGAACGCTCTTTGCCATTGTTGCTGGTCTGCCAGAACATCGTATTCGTGTCATATCCCCCGATGTAGGTGGTGGTTTTGGCAACAAGGTACCGATTTATCCAGGGTATGTCTGTGCAGTCGTTGCCTCGCTGAAGACGGGCAAACCTGTCAAGTGGATTGAAGACCGTTCTGAGAACATTGGCAGTACTGGTTTTGCGCGTGACTATCACATTCACGCGGAACTTGCTGCCGATAAAGATGGCAAGGTCAATGCACTGCGAGTCCATACACTGGCAGATCATGGAGCCTTTGACGGTGCTGCACAACCCACCAAGTTTCCTGCTGGCCTATTCCACATCTGTACAGGTTCCTATGATTTTAAACACGCCTTTGTAGATGTTGACGCAGTTCATACCAACAAAGCTCCAGGCGGTATTGCGTATCGTTGCTCGTTTCGTGTCACTGAAGCATCATACTTAATTGAGCGTATGATGGATACACTCGCGCACGATATTGGCAAAGACCCGGCAGAGTTACGCTTGCAAAACTTCATTCAACCGGAAGCATTTCCTTATCGCTCAGCCCTTGATTGGACTTTTGATAGTGGCAACTATGAAGGGTCGTTGCGGCTAGCAATGAAAAACGTGGACTATGAAGGGCTACGACGTGAGCAACTGGAAAAGCGTGCGCGTGGCGAGCTGATGGGTATTGGTATCTCGACCTTTACCGAGATTGTCGGCGCGGGTCCCGGCAAGCACTTTGATATCGCGGGTATTCAGATGTTCGATAGCTGTGAGATACGAGTGCATCCAACAGGAAAGGCTCTCGCGCGTATTGGCGCACAAACACAGGGGCAAGGCCATGAGACAACTTTTGCGCAAATCATCGGCGCAGAACTAGGCATGTCACCTGATGATATCGACGTTGAACATGGCGATACTGATACCGCCCCCTACGGTCTGGGTACGTATGCAAGCCGTAGTACACCCGTTGCAGGTGCCGCTACCGCGTTAGCCGCGCGAAAAGTACGCGATAAGGCGAAAAAGATTGCTGCTTATCTCCTGGAGGTCGGAGAAGAGGACCTTGAGTGGGAGCCAGGGCGTTTCTTTGTGAAGGGTGCCCCTAGTAAGGGTAAGACCATTCAAGAACTCGCGTTTGCTGCCTACACAAATTGTCCACCATACCTGGAGCCAGGGTTAGAGGCGGTCAACTACTATGATCCGCCCAATCTGACCTATCCATTTGGGGCGTACATCTGTGTGGTCGATATTGATCGCGGCACAGGTGAGGTGCATATCCGCCGCTTCATGGCTGTGGATGATTGTGGGACGGTCATCAATCCTATGGTGGTTGAGGGACAGGTACATGGTGGCCTAACGCAAGGTCTGGCACCAGCCATGTACGAAGAACTGTCCTTTGATGCGGATGGGAACATCCAGGGCGGCAACTTCCAGGACTATCTCATTCCTACATCAATGGAGACACCGAGTTGGGAGATTGATCGAACTGTCACGCCTTCACCACATCATCCAATTGGTGCCAAGGGTATCGGTGAATCACCAACGGTTGGTGCGCCACAAGCGATTGTGAACGCTGTGGTAGATGCGCTTGCCCACGTTGGTGTGCGACACATCGACATACCGCTCACCCCCTGGAAAGTGTGGAATGTCCTCAAGGAAAAAGGTTTAACATCTGACTAGTTTTTGCATGGACCATAGAGGGCTATGTAAGGCCATGTAAAAGTCGGCAGGATAGGTCGTTGGGAGGCTTCATAAGAGTTAACTTCCGATGAAAACCGAGTTTTTCATGGGAGCCAGGGCACCCGCAAGGGATGCCCTGGCCTCATCAGAGACATCCCTTTGGCCTGAAGTTAATGCTTATGGGGAATGCCCTGGTTCGAGGTAGGTGGCCTTTTTTCAGGAGAATAGCATGTCATTACTTGATTTTGCGCAAGAGTTGACACAGGCAAGAAAACCATTTGTGCTGGCAACGGTCGTGTGGTGCGAACGACCAACGTCCGCGAAACCTGGCGCGCAAGCAGTGATCCAGGAAGATGGGCAGATAACGGGCTGGATCGGTGGTAGTTGTGCTCAACCTGTTGTGATACGTGAGGCACAGCGTGTTTTGCACGAAAGAGGCGATGCCTATTTGTTGCGTCTCGGCGCACAGGATACAGGTATTGTGCGCGACGGTGTGCGTGTTTTCCCTATGACCTGTACCAGTGGAGGCATATTGGATATCTATATTGAACCACACCTTCCACAGCCTCAGCTTGTGCTGGTCGGAGACTCACCTGTTATCGTGGCGTTAAGCAAGCTTGCGCCAGTCCTCGATTTCGCTGTAACACGACTTGACCACCCTGACTTGACACAAATAGAGATAAACGAACGCACGTCGATTGTTGTGGCAACGCATGGACAATATGATGAGGACGCACTTGAACACGCGCTGCGTAGCCTTGCTGCATACGTGGGTATGGTGGCGAGTCGTCGTCGTGCGGGTGACTGCCGAGACTATCTGCGAACATCCGGCATAACAGAACAGCAACTCACACGCCTGAGAGCGCCTGCTGGCCTGAATATTGGAGCAGTCACGCCAGAAGAGATTGCTTCAAGCATTCTCGCTGAACTCGTACAGGTACGTAGACGGAGCCATACACCGAGTGAGGAACACGCGCCCGTTCTTGAAGAAGCACAGGTACAGAGAAGCGAACCTGCTATCCCTATCGTTGAAATGGCGATAGACCCGGTGTGTGGTATGACCGTGGAGATAGTGAATGCGCGCCATCATACTACATATGATGGGCGAGAGTTCTATTTCTGCTGTCCATCATGCAAACGGCACTTTGAACGCAACCCCCAGGAATATCTTGTAGAGAACAAAGGCTAAATAGGGCTACTGTAGTGTTACTCTCTCGCAAAAATCTATGCTCACTACTATAGTCCTATTCAGTTTGTTTAGCCAGGAAAAAATGGTACATTACAGCTAGAAAAGAAGTAATCCAGGAAAACCTCTTTGCTGAAAGGAGATGAACAGGATGTCAACAAAAGCGAAGCAACTTACTGCTCATTCCCAGACGAGAGAAGGATTCAAATCCAGTGAAAAACGGTTTCGGACTCTTATTGAAAATAGTTTGGATGCGATTGCCTTACTTAGTGCTGAAGGAACCTTTCTTTATTTAAGTCCGTCGGTATCAAGAGTGTTTGGCTATTCCCCTGAAGAACTGCTTGGTTGCAATGGATTTGAGTATGTGCCCAAAGAAAACATTTCCTATGTAGCAGCACAATTCGAAGATATCGTAAGCATAGCAGGGAAGACAAAAACTGTTGAACATCAATTTCTCCATAAAAATGGATCAGTGCTGTGGATAGAAAGTACCGTTACCAATTTACTCCATGATCCTGATATTCATGCAATCATGTCTAATTTTCGGAATATTACTGACCGCAAACGTGCAGAAGAGCAATTACGAGGAGAGCGAGAACGGTTAGCCCTTGCGCAAAAAGCAGCCCGTATTGGCACCTTTGAGTGGTTCATCCAGGAAAACAGCATCTTCTGGACACCAGAACTTGAAGCCTTATATGGACTTCCTCCTGGGGGGTTTGAGGGAAAATATGAAAACTGGGCACAGCGTGTTCATCCCGACGACCTGAAGCGAGCAGAAGAGAGCTTGTGGGGAGTGATCAACAGTGGAGCACCCTGCAATGTAGAATTTCGCGTCCTTTGGAAAGATGGAAGTCTTCATTGGATGGTAGCCAAGGGTGAAGTGTTTTACGAAGACACGACTCCTGTTCGTATGGTTGGGGTGAATATAGAGATAACAGACCGAAAACAGGCTGAAGAAGCATATAAGGAGAGCGAAGCACGAAAGTCAGCTTTTTTTGAAACTGCTCTTGATGCCATTATTACGATGGATCACAAAGAGAAAATGGTTGAGTTTAATCCGGCAGCAGAAAAGGTCTTTGGCTACACGCATGAAGAAGCCGTGGGGAGAGAATTGGCCTCACTCATTATTCCTCCAGAGTATAGGGAAAGTCATAGAAAAGGGCTGGCGCACTATCTTGTTAGTAGTGAAGGGAAATTATTGAATAGACGCATAAACATTACCGCGCAGCGAAAAGATGGCACGCTCTTTCCCGTCGAACTGACGATTATGAAAGTCCAAAAAGAAGGAAATCCACTCTTTACTAGTACGTTGCGAGACATTACTCGGCGCAAACACATAGAAAACAATATTCAGTTTCTCTCTGAAGCGAGCAAAGTTCTTTCCTCCTCTCTTGATTATCAAACGACGCTCGCTACTGTTGCCAACCTTGCCATACGCTCTGTTGCGGATTGGTGTGCAATTGATATAGTAAGTAAGGACGAGTCAATAGAACGGCTTGCAGTCGCTCATAAAGATCCAAAGAAAGTCATATTTTTACAGGAACTGCAACGCCTTTATCCACCTGATCCAAACAGTTCCTCTCTTACAAAGGAAGTAATCAAAAGTGGCAATGCACGACTTCTGGCTGAAGTGACTGATGAAATGCTGAAAAAAAGATCTCATAATGAAGAACACTATCGTCTGCTCAAACAACTTGGATTTTCATCAGTTATCATCGTTCCTCTTTATGCGAAAGAAAAAGAACTTGGTTCGATTATGTTTGTCTTAGCTGAGTTAGGGCATCACTACACTCAAGTAGATATGGTAATGGCAGAACAGCTTGGCAGTAGAGCTGCGCTTGCGATTGAAAACGCACGTCTTTATGCTGAGTCACAAAAGGCCATTGTCCTGCGGAATGATTTCATCTCCATTGCTTCCCATGAGTTAAAAACACCATTGACAAGTCTGAAGATGTACACGCAAGTCCTACAAAAGCAGCATGGCCAGCAGGGGGAGGAAAGCCTCACTCGTACACTGGCGAAAATGGATGCCCAGATTGGGAAACTTACGGTGCTCATTGGAGATTTACTGAATGTCTCGAAGATACAGCTTGGCAAATTGGAGTTTCGTGAAGAAGTGTTTGATTTGAACGAGGTGGTCAAAGAAACAGTAGAGCATATTCAGGCAACAACGAAAAAATACACTATTCGCACTGAGGGCAGGATCATGAAGAATATCTGGGGTGATAAAGACCGCATTGGACAAGTCATCACTAATTTGCTCACAAATGCGATGAAATATTCACCAGAAGCTGATATGGTCCTTATCAATTTAACAGCAGAGCAAGATGTAGCCATCGTGACTGTGCAGGACTTTGGCATTGGAATTGCCAAGGATCATCAACGTAACATCTTCCAGCGCTTCTATCGCGTCAATGATCCGGAAGAGAAAACTTTTCCTGGGCTTGGCATTGGGTTACATATTTCTCATGAAATCATTACCCGACATGGTGGCACGATGACGGTAGTAAGTGAGAAAGGAAAAGGAGCACAGTTCAGCTTTACATTACCTTACACCCTAGAGCCAGTCAAAACCGCGTAAAAGATGTTCATGACGAAAGTTCCCTGATGATAAAGCAATGTGAAAAAAAGATACTCGTTGTTGATGACGACCCAGATATTTTAGAAGCTCTCCAGTTTACGCTGGAAGATGCTGGATATGAGGTTAAAACAACGGACAAGGGAGAGCTGCGGAAAACCTGCACGATACCAATGGGAGTCTCCCAGACCTGATCATCCTGGATGTGTTACTTTCAGGAAAGGATGGACGGACCATTTGTCGAAGATTGAAGGATCAGGAAGATACCAAGCATCTTCCAATTATTATGATTTCTGCTCATCCTGATGCTCTCCATGTCGTTTCAACGCGAGGTGACGCTGAGTGCAGAAGAGTATTGGCCGGATATAGATGGACTCGACTTCCGCGATACGGTCACGGACTTTGAGTTGCTGGAGAACACCTTCTTCGACTGTGCGACGATCCATCTGCTGACGACCCCCACGCTTGACCGACTGCGGGAACTATATCCACAAGGACGTTTCGAGGTGAGACGCTTTCGTCCCAACATCTTCGTACAGACTCCCAATGGGGTAAAGGTTACTCAAAAGATGCGCCCATTTTATGCTTGACAGCATGCATTTCACTGTCGTTTTTTCAAACTTCACAATTGCTTCCCGATATGAAACATGAGCTTGCACGTTGGAGTAGTGGTGTCAATATTTCCCTTCTATATTGATGAGACTATTTCGCAGGAACTTATATCAACACGTAAGTAGTTGTAATTTGATTTGCACATGAGTAAAAAGCACAAAAGAGCCTCTTTTTGGTGTGAATGGAAGTGTACAACAAATCTTCGAAACACATGTGGGAAATGTCATAGAATACAAGGGACAATGACGAAACCAAGAGTATCGTACCAACAAGCACTCTACACAGAGATAGCAAGAGAGGAATAGCTATGCCCGAGTTGACAGCCGAAACAATTGTAGATCTGAAGGCTCCAGAGGACGTACAAATTGCACCTAACGGGCAACAGGTCGCATATACGCTCTTGTCACGCAGCAAAAAGGAAGAGCATGCCACTAGCGCGCTCTGGATCGCCAGCATCTCTGATGTAGGGGAAGCACGACAATTCACGCAGGGAGACGCAGAAGATACACATCCGCGCTGGTCACCGGATAGCAAACAGATCGCATTTTTGTCAGATCGGGCGAAACGGGGAACAGCTCAACTGTATGCTATCGCAGCAAATGGTGGCGAAGCATGGGCACTAACCTCGACTAAAAACAAGAAGGGAGTGAATGACTTTGCCTGGTCTCCAGGCGGCGGACAGATTGCTTTCACCAGTGCCGAAGAGTTAACAGAAGAGGATGAGACGCGCGAGAAAGACCGGGATGATGCACATGTCTATGGCGAAAAGTGGTCCTATGCTCGTCTACGCCTGATATCGCTTGCTACCAAAGAAGTTACGACGCTCGTGAGTGGTGAGCGACACATAGCTGAAATTGCCTGGCATCCAAAGGGAACCGAGATCGCCTATGTGGTTCGCAAAACACCTGATCTGGAGTCAATTGCTCATGAAGTAGTTATCGAGCGCATCGCTATCGCAGGAGGAGAGCCGCTGATGGTGTGCCGTTTTCCCCTTGCCGTCGATTCCTTGCTCTGGTCGCAAGATGGGAAGATATTATATTTCATCGCCTCGGTCGCGAAAAAAAGTCAGTCCTCCAAAGCGGTCTACGCCATGCCAGTCCAAGGAGGAGAGCCACAGCATGTCATCGGCGGGGAGACCAACTGTGTCGAAGCGTTGCGGCCACTTCAGCAAGAGCAGCACATAGCTGTCATGATTGCAGAAGGTCTGGGAAGCCGTCTCTGTCAGTTGAATACAAGAAGTGGCGAGATCGTCCCACTCCTCGCAGGAACTGACGGAGAGAAAGGTGTAGGGTACTTCTCCTGGGATGTGAGGAACGGAGCAGATAACGAGATCGTTGTCGCCGTGGTACGTAGTTTAGGGGATCAACCCTTGGAAGTCTGGGCAGGCAAGTCTGAGCAGCATTCACATGCCATTGAAATCCAGCAGGTTTCAGCACATCAGGAACAACTCCCTGGCACACTCTTTGGCAAACAGGAGCCATTCTACTGGACCGCGAGCGATGGGCTAGAACTGGATGGACTTCTGATCAGGCCACCGGATGCAGCAAAAGGACAGTCTTTGCCAATGGTCGTACTGGTCCACGGAGGACCTTATTCGAGATGGGGGTATGGCATCCATCTGCATGCTCTCGATTGGGGACAGTGGTTGGCTCTCGCGGGACATGTAGTCCTGATGCCCAATCCTCGCGGTGGCTCTGGGCATGGAGAGCAGTTCGCAGCGGCAGCACGAGGGGGAGTAGGGAAGGCTGATTACGTGGATATCATGGCCTCTGTAGACGCAGCTATTGAACGTGGTATCGCCGACCCTGAGAAACTGGGCATCGGCGGTTGGAGTCAGGGAGGATTTATGTCTGCCTGGGCAGTCACGCAAACGCAGCGTTTCAAGGCCGCCATTATGGGCGCGGGCGTGAGTGACTGGGGCATGATGGTGATGACCAGCGATCTACCAGATTTCGAGCAAGAGCTAGGCGGCAGTACTCCCTGGGATGGCGAGGAGCAGCGGAGGCACCTGGAACTCAGCCCAATTACCTTTGCGAAGAACGTTAAAACGCCTGTTCTGATTCTCCATGGTGAGAAGGATGAACGCGTGCCATTGAGCCAGGCTATCGGATTTCACCGGGCACTGAGGAGACAAGGTGTACCGAGCGAGTTTGTCACCTATCCACGCGAACCCCATGGCATCTCTGAGCGAGCACATCAAGTGGATATCTTGCAACGTGTCAGACGCTGGTACGACCGCTGGCTACGGGTGTAACGTATAGGGAAAAAGTAGAGCAGACGAGATACCCACGCTCTCCTCGTATGAGAAAACACATGACAGTGCCAGAAGTGGTTTATAAAGGAGGAAGTGATGGCAATGTCAAGAAGACGATAGAGTGCAGTATGGTGGTACCATCTCAGACAAACTACTCTTTGAAAAGAGGTAAGGATTTTACAATCTTTGTGTCGTACAACCGTCTTGTGTCTTGTGTGCTACATATAGTTTTAATTCTGATGAAATGACAGTTGATTATAGAGTAGAATGAAATAAAGGAGTTGAAGCAACTTTTTTTAGCTTTGCATTAGAGAAGGAGGGACTGGCCATGAGTGATTGTCGTTTAGGGAAACACTCAGCAGAACTGGATGAGCAAGGAACGCTGACCCTATATGGTGCTGAGGGAAGCATAGTATTAGCCTATGATGAAGCATATGCATTGTTGACCTGGCTTCATGAGAATCACCGAAATACCTTGTATCGGCTTACTCGAGCGGATCAGAAATCAGAGCAGCAGAGAACGGAAATGAGTCCTCCTGGTGCTATTGCTGTAACAGAAAAAGGACAGGGCGACGACTATGCGTTCTAGTTTCACTTTGTCAATAAAAGCAAAGGAGTGCTAGGCGAGAAGCGTTGGTCGGCCATTGTGTGGCATAAAAGTAAAAGGTTTTGTTTCTCTGGAGTGGCTTCTTCGTACATCCGTTTGTAAAATGGATGGCGTTGCTTTTGATTGCCTCATTTTTTCTGAAGCTGTAACATTCGCTATGAAGGGATACAAGAGCATTTCTCGTGTCTCTGCGTCCATCATGTAAAAGCATATTGGCCTTGCCCCAGTTTGGTGGGTCAAGGTCACTTCTCGTTCTGGAATGAGGTAATAGGAGTGAAAAGGGTAGCGTAACACAGTAACAGTCCAATGAAACGATGACTTCAAGCGCCGAGTCATTGGTCGTGGACCGGGCCGTGCCATTAAGGCCTGTTCGAACACACTCTTTCAACTGGTTGGTGACCTCCGAGTGCCTCGGTTACAGCTTCCGCAGCGGTAGCGAGTCGCGTCCGGTAGTCGTCAATAGTCGCTACCGTCAAACCCAGCGGCAGACCGTACAGGGAGAGCATGAGGACGACAGTACCAGCAGGATCGAATACTGGTGCCGCAATCGACCGCAAGTCGTACGTCTGCTCTTCGTTGAGATATGTAGCTCCGATACCGCGATCCCGCTGCTCTTGGAACAACTGGCCCTGGCAGGATGTATTGTGACGATCGATGCCATGGGAGCGCAAACCAAGATTGCCACGCAGATGACCGAGCAAGACGGCGACTATGCCCTCGCCCTCAAAGACAATCAGGGGAACCTCTCTGCTGAGGTGAAAGCAAGCTTTGCGCTGGCCGAACAAGAGGGTTTTGCAGGCGGCTACTGGGAGGCGGAGCGGCAGGTCGAAAAGGGTCATGGTCGGTTGCAGATCCGCGAATACTGGACGCTCT
>JAABUZ0100001643.1_pt1 | contig 41159 bp, 40 predicted proteins | sample 5562091 | NCBI WGS metagenome assembly JAABUZ01 (sample SAMN12813069, study PRJNA571459) | rock metagenome | isolation source: Antarctica rocks | place: Antarctica: Victoria Land, Linnaeus Terrace sud | collected 2015-12-21
GCAATAAAAAATCTACATTGAGTTGCGTAATGAATTCCTCCTCGCTTCGTCTTTTTCGTAAAAGAGAGGCTACTCTCTATACGTATGGATGTTGAAGAGGTTACCACCAACTTTGCGTCAGAGCCCAAAACTGTTCGCTAATGAAGACACGTATTAGAGGAGAACCATGTCGTGTTCCCCATAAAAAAACGTATAAAACTGTTGCTTATTGTGCTTTGTCTCGGTTCTCTTATGCTCTCAGCGTGTGATGTCTTTGGAAGTCCTGCACCAAAGCAGTTGGTCAAGGCACCAAAGAATAAACAAGTTTATACGCTACCGGAAGTTGGTATTTCAGATATTGACACGCTCGATCCAGCACTGGCACACGATTCAGCATCAATTGCTATGGTGCAGATGATGTTTACAGGGCTCGTTCAGCTCGACAACAAATTACAGGTACATCCACAACTTGCTGCCTCATGGAATGTTGGAGCTGATGGCGTTACCTGGACCTTCCACCTCAAGAAAAACCTGCACTTCAGCGATGGAACACCGCTGACGTCGAAAAATGTTGCCTATAGCATTGACCGCGCACTGCAGCCCACTACACAATCGACGGTTGCTCCGCTCTACTTGAGCCTGATAAAAGACTCTGATCAACTACTTGCAGGAAGAATAACAACTCTTATCAATGACTCGTTGCAAACACCTGACGATAGCACATTGGTGATTGTCGCCAAGAAAAAAGCTGCATATTTTTTGAACATGCTGACATACACCTGCTCCTATGTCGTTGAGAAAAGTTTGATTACAAAATATGGAACGAAGTTTACTGATCATCTCGCGCATGGTGGTGGCGCAGGCCCCTTTACGTTAGTAAAATATATTCACGGTCAAGAACTCGACTTTGCACCTAACAAAAACTACTATAATCCTCAACCACAACTGCAACTTGTGCGCGTAGCCTTTTATCGCCAGGCCAGCGATGCATACCAGGCCTATCAGCATGCTACGATTGATACAGTGGGGGTGACGCAAGCAACCTATGCAAAGGACAAAAAGCGACAAGACTTCTTTCAGATACCGCAGTTGTGGATCAACTACTATACAATGAACTACCTGACAAAACCATTTGACAATATTCATATTCGTCAAGCATTCGCATTAGCTATCAACAAAACAGCAATTGCGAATTCGGCATGGCAGGGGACAGTTCTTCCCACAAACCATATCGTGCCACAGGGCATGCCAGGTTATAACACAGCCTTGAAAGGTCCAGATGGGACACAGAATTTGACTGGGAATGCGAAAAAAGCACAGACATTGCTCAAACAAGGGTTACAGGAAGAGCAGTGGTCGAGCGTCGCACAGGTACCACCAATTACACTGACGTATGCAGCAGGTATCGCCAATGCCGACCAGGAGGTTGCGGCCATGATTGCGCAGTGGAAAAAGGTGCTGGGTATTTCAGTTACAGCAAACCCAATAGACTACAATACACTACTGGATAAAGTGACAGCTGCGACGAACAATGCCAGCGGCCTGCAATTCTGGGGGCTAGCATGGGTAGGCGAATATCCCGACCCACAGGATTGGCTCACATTGCAATTTGATAATGGTGCGCCTAACAATAATATGAATTACGGGCAAAATACTAGTGCAACATCGGCACAACAACAGAGAACGCAACAACAGGGAACGCAACAACAACTAGAAGCCGCTGATGCAAATATGCAGCTACATGCTCGTCTGCGTACCTATCAGCAAGCAGAACAGCAACTGGTGAACGACGTTGCATGGATACCAATGGAGCAAGTAACCACAATGTTTTTGCGCTCCCCAACTATCGTTGGTATAGCTGATAATAGGCAGAACATCATTCCACCCGACGACTGGGCGAAAATCTACCGTGTAGAATAACAATTCTCCCAAAAGTGAGGGTGAACTAGTCATCGTTTACCCTCACTTGTATTTATCTACCCTATTTTGTCTTTTTATGTGAGATTTTGCGAAAAGAGAACGTAATTTATACATACGTCAGTATTTTCAGAAACATCTTGCTTTGAACATGGTGTCCATTCAAAGCTATTTTGCCTTTATACAACATTGAATTGTCGAGATATGCTCCTATCAACGCTAGCCGTACACAACCATTACTTGTGCAGGTTGCTTACGGTATTGCAATGGTTGCTTACGGCCATTGCATAAACGAGATGCTGAGAACGTAAGACATGGCCCTTGGAGCGTAATTATTGTCCTCACAGAACAAGGAGAAGTCACAAATGCGATTCGGCAAGAAACTCACCTTAGGTATTCTGCCAACATTCCTGTGCCTGCTATCTCTGCTCGTCGTCGCTTGCGGTGGCAGTAGTGGCAATGGTACAAACACAACAAGCACTCAGACTGCGAAAGCAGCAGCTAACAAACAAGTTTTTGTCGACCCTGGTGCAGTACCAGGTCAGTCTGACATTAAAACGTTCGATCCTGCAATCTCAACGGATCTGTACTCTACGGCTGCCATTTCCATGGTCTTCACAGGCCTCGTAGGATTAGACAATAATCTGAATGTTAAGGGCGAGCTTGCTCAGAGTTACTCGGTTGGCTCCGATGGTGTCACCTGGACATTCAAACTTAAACCCAATCTGATGTTTAGTGATGGTACGCCCTTGACCTCACAAGATGTGGTGTATAGCATTGACCGCGCCTTACAACCTGCCACAAAATCTGGTGCAGCGGGTTCCTATTTGAATTTGATTAAAGACTCGGACAAGTTGCTTGCGGGCAAGATCAAGACGGTTATCGGCGATAGCCTTATGACACCTGATCCCAGTACCGTCATTATTGTCACCAACAAAAAAGCTGTCTACTTCCTTGACGCATTGACTTTTCCTACTTCCTATGTGCTTGAGAAGAAACTTATTGATCAGTATGGTACCAATTTTACTGATCACTTGACGGCTGGCGGTGGTGATGGTCCCTTTATGGTAAAATCGTACACGCATGGTCAGCAGATCGTCTTCGTCCCAAATCCTCACTATTACGGCAATAAACCTCAGTTGAAGGAAGTCGTCTTCCCATTCTACAAGTCGGCCGACACACTCTACAAAGCCTATCAAACGGGTGCGGTAGATAACACAGGTGTTCCGTCAGCGCAACTTGCGTCTGCGAAACAGCTCACCAATGAATTCCACACCTATCCAACATTAGCAACCTCTTATTACACGATGAACTACCTTGTCAAGCCATTTGACAATATCAAAGTTCGTCAGGCGTTTGACCTGGCACTCAATAAAAGTGAGATTGTCCATGCAGTATATAAGGACACAGTGATTGCGACGAATCACATTGTGCCAAAAGGCATGCCTGGCTACGATGCCAATTTAAAAGGTCCTGATGGAACCACAAGCACGACTGGCAATCCGACCCTTGCGAAACAGTTGCTCACTCAGGGCTTGAAAGAAGAGGGTTTGACCAGCATGCCACCCGTTATAGTGTACAGCTCTTCTGCTGGTAGCCCTGATGTACGTAACGAGTTTGCCGCCGAACAACAAATGTGGCAGTCGGCTCTGGGGATCTCTATCAAGTTCCAGGATGAGGACTTCAATAAGTTAATTAGTGACCTCACTAATGCCACAAATAACCCGAAGGGCATTGCCATGTGGGGCTTGGGCTGGATCGCAGACTATCCCGATGCCCAGGATTGGACGACATTGCAGTTCGACAAAGCTGCACCCCAAAATAATATGAACTATGGTCAGAATAGCGGTGCAACAGCGTCAGCGCAGCAGGCTCTCCAGCAACAGTTGGAGGCAGCCGATGTGAACACGAATGCAGCTCAGCGTATTCAGCAGTACAACACTGCCGAACAGCAATTGGTCAACGATGTTGCCTGGTTGCCAGTCGACCAGCAAGCAGCACAGCTTCTACGCAAGCAGTGTGTTGTCGGTGTAATAGATACTGCCAATAGTCTGGTTTTCCCTGACTCCTGGTCCCAGGTTTACATCTCCACCAACCCCAACTGTGCGAACGCAACCGTACAATAGGTGAATAGCCTATGTATTGTCAGCTATACCCTGCAATACAAAGAAACAGTGGGACGGTAATCTCAATGATTACCGTCCCACTGTTTCTTTATTCCATACTATTTCGAGCTTATATGTGAGATTTTGTCATAAGAGAACGTATTCCAATATAGGTCAGCATGTAGAGGATATCTCGCTCCGAAGATGGTGTCAATTGGTTCGGGAGGAGCAGTGCTTTTGTCCAACATTAGATCGTCGTGGTACATATATTCCGTCGAGTATAACGTATCATCGTGTGTATCGTTTTCGATGCCCGTCAACGACATTGCGAAAGTTGCCAAAGATATTTTCACAAGATGCTGACGTAGAGCAACAATGCTCTTGAAGCATACTTATTGTTTCATAACACAAGGAGAAGTCACAAATGCGATTAGGCAAGAAACTTAGCTTAGGTATTCTGCCAACATTCCTGTGCCTGTTATCTCTGCTCATCGTCGCCTGTGGTGGTGGCGGTAGTACTGGTACAAACACGACAAGCACGCAAGCTGCGAAAGCTGCGGCGAACAAACAGGTCTTTGTCGGTTCTAGAGCTGAAGTGGGCGTATCAGATATCAAGACATTTGATCCTGCGCTCTCTACCGACGCACCCTCTATTAACGCCATTGATATGGTCTTTACGGGCCTCGTACAGTTAGATAACAATCTCAGCGTCAAGGGCGAATTAGCACAAAGCTATTCTGTCGGCTCAGATGGTGTTACCTGGACATTCAAGCTGAAGCCCAATCTGATGTTTAGCGACGGTACTCCGCTCACTTCAACGGATGTGGCATACAGCATTGACCGTGCCTTGCAACCAGCCACAAAATCCGGTACCGCTGGTGCCTATTTAAACCTGGTAAAAGACTCAGATAAACTACTCGCGGGCAAGATTAAGACCGTCATTGGTGATAGCATTACGACACCTGATCCTAGCACCGTTGTGATTGTTGCTAACAAAAAGGCCTCGTACTTCCTGGATGCCTTGACCTACCCATCCTCCTATATAATTGAGAAGAAGATTGTCACCATGTATGGCAACAATTTTGCCGACCACTTGTCTGAAGGACTTGGTGGCGCAGGCCCATTCATGGTGAAAAGGTATGCACGAGGTCAGGAGATCGACTTTGTTCCGAATCCCCACTACTATGGCAATAAGCCACAGTTGAAGGAAGTCATCTACCCCTTCTATAAAAGTCCTGATACAGCATACAAAGCCTATCAAACAGGTGCAGTCGAAGACGCCACCGTTCCGATTGCTCAACTCGCGGCAGCGAAACAGCTCACCAATGAATTCCATAATATTCCTCAGTTGTGGATTAACTACTACTCGATGAACTACCTTGTCAAGCCATTTGACAACATCAAAGTTCGTCAAGCGTTCGACCTAGCAATCAACAAAACCGAGATTGTCCATGCAGTATATAAGGACACATTTGTCGCGACGAACCATATTGTGCCACAAGGTATGCCTGGCTACGATGCCAATTTAAAAGGTCCTGATGGAACCACAAGCACGACTGGCAATCCGACCCTCGCGAAACAGTTGCTCACTCAGGGCTTGAAAGAAGAGGGCATGAGCAGCATGCCACCCGTTACCGTGTACGCCTCGTCAGCAGGTAGCGCTGATGTGCGTAACGAGTTTGCCGCCGAGCAGCAAATGTGGCAATCAGCCCTGGGTGTCAATGTCAAATTCCAGGACGAAGACTTCAATAAGTTGCTCAGTGACATCACCAATGCCACCAACAACCCGAAAGGCATTGCCATGTGGGGTATTGCCTGGATCGCGGACTATCCTGATGCCCAGGACTGGACGACGTTGCAGTTCGATAAGGGCGCACCCAACAACAATATGAACTACGGTCAGAATAGCGGTGCCACGGCGTCAGCCCAGCAGGCTGTCCAGCAACAGCTGGAGGCGAATGATGCAAACACCAATCCTACTGATCGCATTCAGAAGTATAACGCCGCCGAACAGCAATTGGTCAACGATGTCGCCTGGATGCCAATCGACCAGGTTGCCCTACAAATTGTGCGCAAGCAGTGTGTTGTCGGCTATTCAGATAATGCACAGAGCCTGGTAAATCCAGATGATTGGTCCAAGGTCTACATTTCAACAAACTCGAATTGTGGAAATGCAACTGTACAATAGATAAGATAGTGTATATGTTGTCAAAAATCTTCTCAACATATACAATCAATGAGACAGTGACCTTAATGATCACTGTCTCATTGTCTCAAGTTGAAATAACGTATTCTCTATAATTCCTTCTATTTACTTGACAACGTAGCGAGTGTCACATAAAATACATGAAAGTAAATCTCCGTCGCATCTCTCTAGGAATTTTATAGCTTTTTTTACTATATCGGTGCCGTATTATAGTAAAAAAGTTACATAAGAAAGATGCGTTTTTGACAAGACAACTCTATATCGCTCGACAAATGTAGAATTTGGCCTCGAACATTGCGTGGGAGGTTTCAGCATGATTAGATTTTTCATCAAGAGGTTTATCGGCCTCATCTTCGTTCTCCTCGGAGTAACATTCATCACCTTCATTTTGGGCTATTTTGCCCCTGGTGATCCTATCAGAAATCTGCTTGGCAACCACTTCAACTACCCTACCTATTATCGTCTAAGACACGTGTATGGCCTGGACCTGCCCTGGTACCAACAATACTTTAACTATGTAGTACAACTGCTCCGATTCAACTTTGGTGACTCATACTATTTCCAGGAAACAGCGGTGCTAGACATTCTCAAGCCCGGTATACCTGTTTCGGCTGAGTTGGGTTTATGGGGCTTGATACTCACTTTTCTGATTGGCGTACCTATTGGCATTCTATCAGCACTCAAGGCGAACACATGGATAGATACGAGTAGCATGACGGTATCGCTGATACTTTACTCTCTCCCAAGCTTTATTCTCGCCATATTCTTCCAGGTAATCGTCGTATACTTAGATAAGCTTACCAGCAGCCATTGGCCGGTCGCCGGTTGGGGTACGGCATGGCAGTATACGCCAACAGATATAGCATATAAATTAGGTCCTATTCTGGTTTTCGCGGCGGTAGGTTTCGCTTTCATAGCGCGACTCACACGCACGACAATGTTAGAGGTCCTGCGCCAGGACTATGTGCGTACAGCGAGAGCAAAAGGTTTGAAAGAACAAGCTGTTAACTACCGTCACGCCTTCCGCAATGCGCTGATTCCCCTGGTGACAGTATTCGGTACCTCTCTGGCAGCCCTTGTCGGCGGTGTTTTCTTCATCGAGTTTATCTTCAACATTCCAGGTATCGGACAGATCGCGCTCAATTCCATCAATGACCGCGACTATACTGTTATCCAGGCAACGGGCGTTATCTTCGCGATAGCGGTCGTTTTGGGCAACCTGATAGCTGATCTTCTTTACTCTGTTGTTGACCCACGCATCAAAGTCGAATAGGGAGCGAGTACAAAAATGGATACAAAAGATAAGAACACTGAAGCTGCTTCTAGCTTTATGTCGCCTGACCCTGGAGTGGGACCAAGAGGGGCAGAACTACTAAGTATGCCAAGTAGTCTTGATACAGAGAATGAGGCACCTGCGGGCGTTGGAGTTGCAACTGCTACCCCTCAATCGTCACCCAACAAAAAGGCCGAGAAAGCGACAACACCTCTCCAAGACTCACTAAGGCGGCTGCGTCGTGATAAAAGAGCAATGACGAGTTTAGTCATTATCGCATTGTTCGTTATCATACCTATTATCGGCCCTGTCATTTATCAGCATATCGGTGGGCAATATGTCAGTGCTTTATCGGGGCAAAAGATAGGACCAACACTCTACCATAGTCCGTTTTATCAACAGCTAGACCAGCAGGATGAGTTGCCATCAGGCCGCTTTTGGCTGGGCACGGATGCGATTGGACGCGATATCTTTGCACGTTTGATGCAAGGGATGCTCATCTCCTTGTTTGTAGCAATATCAGTTGAGGTTGTGAACATCGTACTCGGCATCCTGGTTGGTGTATGTGCAGGCTTCTTTGGTGGTTGGATTGACCAGTTGCTGGCCCGCTTTACCGATATTATGTTCGCATTTCCAGGACTGCTCTTTGTTATTCTCGTTGCCGGTATCTTTGGTAACTCACTTGATGCACCACTCAGCAAAATTCCCGTACTTGGTGCCAATGGCAATGCACGTCTGCTAATTGTCTCTATCGCCCTTGCCTTTGTAGGCTGGCCACTTATGGCACGTTTTGTACGCGGCCAAACGCTTCAACTCAAAGAGCAACAATTCGTCGAAGCAGCACGCACGTCTGGGACGAGCAATGCACGCATAATAACGCGCCACATCATTCCTAACCTATTCAATATCGTGGTTGTCGCTGCCACACTTGACATTGCCAATACCGTCATTGGAGAAGCGGGCTTAAGCTTCCTCGGCCTCGGCGTTTCAACTCCTGGCTCAAGTATTGGACTGATGATTAGCGATGCCCAAAACCTCGTAGATGTTCATCCCTGGGAGGTTCTCGTTCCTTCACTCACATTGACCATTATCGTGCTTGCGTTCTCGTTCCTCGGTGATGGCTTACGGGATGCATTCGATCCACGAGCAAAAGATTAAGCAGCGGAGAAAAGAAAAAGATGGCAGCAAATTTGCTAGAAGTGAATAATTTAAAAACCTACTTTTACACACGTAGCGGAGTTGTAAAAGCCGTTGACGATGTATCGTTTTCAATCAAGCCAGGGCAGACACTAGGAGTTGTGGGCGAGAGTGGCTGTGGGAAAAGCGTTACAGCACTCTCCGTCATGCGCCTGATTGCTAACCCTCCAGGCAAAATCGTTGGAGGCGATATTCGCTTTAACGGCGAGAATGTGTTAGACAAAAACCTTGAAGAATTGAGCGAACTTCGCGGCAGCAAAATTTCGATGATCTTCCAGGACCCAATGACCTCGTTGAACCCTGTTTTTAACGTTGGCTTTCAAATCGCAGAAACAGTAAAGCGTCACCGAAAAGACGTGAGCAACGATCAGGCATGGCGACGTTCGGTCGAAATGCTCGATCTTGTGCGCATCCCCGATGCAAAGCGACGCGCAAAGAATTATCCTCATGAGTTTAGTGGCGGCATGCGCCAACGCGTGATGATTGCTATCGCGCTAGCATGTAATCCACAACTCCTGATTGCAGACGAGCCAACAACAGCGCTGGATGTTACTATTCAAGCGCAGGTATTGGATTTGATGAAAGGTCTTTCACAGGAATTTGGGACCGCCGTGATGTTGATTACACACGATCTCGGTGTGGTCGCAGGTACCTGCCAGCATGTAAACGTGATGTACGCTGGCCACGTTGTAGAAACAGCACCAGTAAACCAGGTTTTCGAGACACCTGCACACCCCTATACTGTTGGACTTCTGCATTCTATCCCGAGGCTCAACGAGGGTCGAGGTTCGAAATTGACACCTATCGCAGGGCAACCACCCGACCTCACCAATCCTCCTGCCGGGTGTCCTTACGCTCCGCGCTGTCCAAAAGTGCAGAACCGTTGCCGTGAGGAGAGACCAGAATTGATGTCTGTAGGGCGTGGAGAACAACTAGCCGCGTGCTTCTACCCAAACTAAGAGGAAGAGAAGAACCATGGTACAGCAAGTAGAAAAGCCCAGTAATGTGGCCGGTACAACACTTATCGACGTAAAGGGACTCAAGGTTCATTTCCCCATTAAAGGCGGCATTCTTGGTCGTACCGTTGCACACGTCAAAGCAGTCGATGGCGTCGACCTTTTCGTTCGGCATGGCGAGACGCTTGGGTTAGTAGGTGAGAGTGGCTGTGGAAAATCGACAACGGGACGCGCGATTTTGCAATTGATCAAACCAACAGCAGGCACTGTTGTCTTTGATGGCAAAGAATTAACAACAATGCCATCAGAACAAATCCGTCGAGAACGTGCGAAGATGCAAATGGTATTCCAGGACCCTTTTAGTTCTCTTGATCCGCGTTATACCGTGGGGCAAGTCGTCTCCGAACCACTGGAAAATTTCAATCAAGGGAATAAAGCGGGGATCAGAGATCAGGTGGCTGATATTCTGCAAACGGTAGGCATCAATCCTAAGTATGTCAACCGCTTTCCCCATGAGTTTAGTGGTGGGCAGCGACAGCGTATTGGTATCGCACGCGCATTGGCACTCCATCCATCACTCGTTATTGCAGACGAGCCGGTCTCAGCCCTTGACGTATCAATTCAAGCCCAGGTACTCAACCTCTTGCAAGAATTGCAGGGTAAGTTTGGTCTCACTTACCTGTTTGTGGCCCACAACCTTTCAGTTGTGAAACACATCAGTGATCGTGTAGCGGTAATGTACCTGGGGCGTATTGCAGAACTTGCGAAAAGCGAAGAGCTTTATGAAACACCGTTGCATCCCTACACACAAGCATTGCTTTCTGCAATTCCAGTCCCGGATCCTTCAATTGAGGCGAAACGCAAACGTATCATCCTGGAAGGTGACGTACCAAGTCCGGTCAATCCACCAAGTGGATGCAATTTTCATCCTCGCTGCTGGAAGGCACAAGCGATATGTCGTGAAGTCATTCCACCACTAGAAGAGAAGCAACCGAATCACTTTGCAGCTTGTCACTTCCCCGGCTAAAAACACTTTTTTTGATAGCATAAAAGCAGAGTACAGATTAAAACTGTACTCTGCTTTTATGCTATCAAAGGAACTCTTATATGCATTCAAGAACTTAAACGCACTTCCAAGCGTTTTATACGAGCAAGCAATCTGATACGTGCTATGAGATGCAGAGCATCGAAAGGTTTGACTACATAGTCATCGGCACCTGCTTCAAAGCCTTGTACCTTATCGTGCAATGCCATGAGTGATGTTAGAAGCATGATAGGAATGTTTTGTAGTGGTCCAGTTGCTTCACGAACATAACGACATAGGTCTAGTCCACTCTCCTCATTAAGTAACACTTCAGTGATGAGCATATCGGGTGGCTCAGGTGCTTCGAGTATCTGTTTCGCTTCTGCAAGAGACATCACACAAGTCACAGCAAAGACATCATGGAGCGTCTGTTGCATCTTTGTACAAGCCTGTATGTCACTATCTACAAACAGAATATGTAACCTATGCACTATTTTTGACTCATTTATTGCTATAGCAAAACACCTATAAGGACCGATGTATCTCAGCCTCTTGACAACCGCGCCTTAAAGATGTTCACAGAGCAGGTTAATTTCGCTCCGCCTGAGTCTGTACAAAATAGTCGGTACGACGTTGACGCTCACCTGGTGTCAAGCGCAATACACGCTCAATTGTAGCATTCAAGGCACTTGGCTTGAACGGCTTTGTAAGATACTCATCTGCACCAGAGAGCATACCGGTCATCTGGTCTTCATCCCGCGTCATTGCACTAAGAATGATCAACGGTGTGTGAGCGGTGCGAGCATCGCCGCGTAAGCAGCGTACTAGTTGGTATCCATCCATCCGTGGCATCTTCACGTCAACAATCACACAATCAGGATGGTCAGCGTAGACGCGTTCAAGACCCTGTACGCCATCATAAGCAACAATAACATTATATTCACCCTGAAGATTTACGGCATATTTAATCAGCTCTACGATGGTCGGATTGTCGTCAATTACCAATACTGTTTTCATCGCATTCCCACTATTCATAGGTTGCCTCTCACCAAGCACTGCACACATTCAGGTTACAGATTTCAGAAAAGGCATAATACCCGCTATATTGTAACACAGTTACGTGTTACTGCCAACTTATCTTATCTTCTTCTATCGGAACATTAGCAGTAATTGTATAGGGTAAAGAAATTTTATGGGAACAATGTATGGTAAAATACAGAGACGCTACTTCATAGGTAACACAAGGGAGAAACATTATGCTTGACCGCTATTCGCGCCAGACGTTGTTTGGACCAATCGGGAAGTCGGGACAGGAACGTTTGCGTGCAGCTTCTGCTACGATTATTGGCTGCGGAGCGCTGGGTACAGTCCTGGCAAATAATCTATGCCGTGCTGGTATAGGTCGGCTAGTAATCGCTGATCGTGATTATATTGAGATGAACAATCTGCAACGGCAGATATTGTTTGATGAAGATGACGTGATGCGTCATCTCCCTAAAGCAATCGCAGCAGCAGAAAAACTACGCAAGGTAAATAGCGAAATACAGGTCGAAGCTCTTGTGGAAGATATTAACGCTGATGGCATCGAGTCACTGGTACGCGAGAGTGATATAGTCCTTGACGCAACCGATAACTTTGAGACGCGCTACCTGCTTAATGATGTGTGTATCAAGTACCAGAAGCCGTGGATTTATAGTGGTGTGATTGCCTCCTATGGCGTTACCATGAATATTGTACCAGGAGACACTCCTTGCCTACGTTGTGTATTTCCTGAAATGCCTCTACCAGGAACGACTCCAACGTGCGATACGGCTGGAGTTCTTAACGGTATTGTGGGAGCAATTACAGGATTTGCTTCAACCGAGGCTCTCAAGATACTACTCAAAAGTGAGAAAATAAGCCGTGCGATGGTCTGGATGGATGTTTGGGAAAACACGTTCGAGCGTATCGAGTTACCACGACAGCCTGATTGCCCCGCTTGCGGACAGCATCACTATGAATTTCTAGATGCGCTAAGTGGTAGAAGTAGCACTAGTTTATGTGGACGTAATGCAGTACAGGTTCGTGGTACGGGAAAACGGAGTGTGCGTATGGATTTTCCGACGCTTGCTGAGCGACTACGTTCCGTTGGTGAGGTCCACTTTAACGAATTTCTCTTACGTTGCATCATAGATGGATACGAAATTACCGTTTTTCCCGATGCTCGCGCGATTATCAAAGGAACTGATGATGAGCAGGTAGCGCGTTCTGTCTATGCACGATATGTAGGAATGTGACCATACTTGCCCATGTCGAGTTCTCTTGTTATAATAGCCCCAGGTTCACCTCGACCCTGATTGCAGTGTTGGTGAGGGGACGTGCGCCGAAGGTCGAATAGCCCTCCAACGCATCACACTACCCTTTTTTTTGTAAGGGAGATCATAAAAAAATATGAATGAACACATACTTGTTTGTGTCGCATGGCCTTATGCGAAAAGCCCTACTCATGTCGGGCAAATTGTCGGCGCATATCTTCCAGCAGATACTTTTGCTCGTTATAATCGCATGGCAGGAAACCATGTGCTTATGGTTTCTGGTAGCGATGAGCATGGGACGCCTATTCTTATTGATGCCGAACGTGAGGGTATTCCACCACGGGAGTTTATCGCTCGCTTCCATCGCCAAATCAGCGAGGTATGGGAACAACTTGGCATATCCTGGGACCTCTATACTGAGACCGGCACGCCCAACCACTATCGCATCACACAAGATTTCTTTTTGACGCTGTACAACAAGGGCTACATCTTTAAGGACACGATGCTATCACCCTACTGTCCAACAGATCGACGCTTCTTACCTGACCGCTATATTGAAGGCACATGTCCAAATTGTGGTTATCCATCAGCACGCGGCGACCAATGTGACAATTGTGGACATACACTTGATCCTGTTGATCTTATCAATCCCAGGTGCCGTCTGTGTGGCAGCGTAGAGAGTGCACTAGAGATACGATCCACTGAACACTTTTTCCTGGATTTGCCAAAGTTGCAAGGACAGTTGCTAGCATGGCTCTCGCAAGAGAAAGACCATTGGCGTCACAACACGCTTGGCTTCGCAATGAACTGGCTTAAGGAAGGGCTACGTGCGCGTGCAATTACGCGTGACCTGGATTGGGGTGTGCCTATTCCATTGGAAGGCTACGAAGATAAACGTATCTACGTCTGGTTCGACGCCGTGATTGGCTACTTCTCGGCCTCCGTCGAGTGGGCTGAGCGGCAAGGGACACCTGACGCGTGGAAAGATTGGTGGATTCCTGGGAAAGTTGACCCTGCTGTGAAGTCTTACTACTTTATCGGCAAAGATAATATTCCTTTCCACGCCATCATTTGGCCCGCGATGTTGCTTGGCTATGGAGATCGCAACCTTCCCTACGATGTACCTGCTAATGAGTTCATGACGATGAGCGGAGCGAAGGCATCGAGTAGTCGTGGCAATGTCATCTGGACACCCGATGTGCTGAAACGTTATAGTGCCGACGCACTCCGTTACTATCTTTCGGCAACGGCACCAGAGGGACGTGACACTGATTTCACCTATGAAGAATTGATACGTCGTAATAACGACGAGCTTGTGGCAACCTATGGAAATGCAGTACATCGTACCCTGACGTTCTTACAAAGCAAGTTCGGGGGCATTGTACCGGAGCCTGGAACACTGCGTGAGGCTGACCGTGAAATTCTAGCCGAGGTCGAACGCGGCTTTGGCTTAGTCGGTCATAACATCGCTCAGTGCCATATGAAGGACGGCTTGAATGCTGCGATGGCGGTAGCGCGTGCAGCAAACCGTTACCTTGACGAGCAGGCACCCTGGAAACAGATCAAGGTTGACCGTGAGGCCGCCGGAACGTCTATCTATATTATGCTGCAAGTTATCAGTGGACTGCATACGATGCTAAGTCCCTATCTGCCCTTCTCGTCGCAAAAGCTGCATGAGTACCTGGGCTTTGAAGGTGAAGCAAGCAAGACATTCTGGCACCTTGAACATGTGCCAGCAGGCATCACGTTACCAACACCCACACCATTGTTTGCCAAACTGGAAGAGGTTGCAGTAGTATAAGCAGGAGCCTAATTCATTACGCCTTCGTCCCATACGTTTTCATATCTCATGTGCATTGCCAACAGGGTGTAATGAATTAGACCCCTACAATTCATTGGTAAATAACGTGAAAAGCAAGAACGAGGGTATCCTCTTGCGGGTACCCTGGCCTCTCCTGTCCCCTTTGCAAAAATATGACACACCCTACTTATGGCCCAAGCAGCCCTGGAAGCGGAGGTAGACCCAAATTGCCTTAGCTTTACTGCGGGACTGTTTTCCCTGACCGAGATGATTGATCTGATGCTCACCTTAGAGCCAGGGAAAGCAACTGAGCAACTCCTTAAGTGCCTCACGCCGCTCCCTATTTTCCAGACAAAATAACAATTTTCTATTAACAGATATTGATTTTTGTCATTCCATAGATTATACTCCTATCATTCATTCAGGATGAACATCCTTTTGCCAGGAGGCTTTCAAAACGGAGAAAAGCGGAGAAAGAGGAATTGAGAAGATGATTACACGTTCGCTTGGAATACATGGTCCTGAAGTATCGGCCATTGGTCTGGGCTGTTCGGGCATGTCTGACGCAAACGGGTCAGCAGATGAGGCTGAAAGCATCGCGACGATCCACGCCGCGCTCGAGAGTGGTATCACCCTACTTGACACGGCCGATTTCTACGGCATGGGACATAACGAGATGCTGTTACGCGAGGCCCTGCGCGGACGGGCACGCGAGCAGGTCGTTCTCAGCGACAAGTTTGGAGGGTTGCGCGACGTCGAAGGCAGCTTTATTGGCACCGATGGCCGTCCTGCCTCTGTCAAGAACTTCCTTGCCTACACATTGCGCCGACTTGGCACCGATTACGTTGACATCTATCGTCTCGCACGCCTTGATACGAGCGTGCCCATTGAAGATACTATTGGTGCTATCGCGGACATGGTCAAGGCCGGGCACGTTCGTTATATTGGCCTCTCCGAGGTCGGGTCCGCCACGATACGACGCGCACAGGCGGTACATCCCATTTCTGATCTACAGATCGAGTACTCGTTGCTCTCGCGTGACATCGAGGCAGATATTCTCCCCACCTGTCGTGAGCTTGGCATCAGTATCACTGCGTATGCTGTCCTGTCACACGGCCTTCTAAGCGGACATTGGTCAAAAGAGCGCACAAATGCGCCCGGTGATTTCCGCAGTTTCAGCCCTCGCTTCAGCGGAGCCAACCTCGATCAAAACCTCGTCCTTGTCGAGGCATTGCGCTCGATTGCAGAGGTCAAGGGGGCAACCGTCTCACAGATTGCCATTGCCTGGGTGCTGTCGCGTGGACAGGATATTGTGCCTCTGGTTGGAGCACGCCGACGTGAGAGTCTCAGCGAGTCGTTAAAGGCCCTCGACCTGCGACTTTCAGCCGATGACCTGGCACGAATCGAGCAGACTATCCCAGTAGGGGCAGCTGCGGGTGAACGCTACCCCACGCCTCTGATGGCTCTACTCGATAGTGAACGAGGCCAAGAGCAGAACCGATGACAGACGAAACACTCACTCCCGAACGTATTCTCGAAGCTGCGGAGAAGGTACTTCGCCGCTTCGGGCCTGCCAAAACGACCGTTGTCGATGTTGCCCGTGCCCTTGGTGTGAGCCATGGCAGCATCTACCGGCACTTCCCGAGCAAAGCGGCGCTCCACGATGCCGTTGCCGAGCACTGGCTGGCCGAAAAGTCGGCACCGCTTACCGCAATAGCGAATGAGGATGGGCCGGCCCCGGAGCGTCTGCGGCGCTGGCTCAATCTTTTGTGCTCCATGAAACGAAAATATGCGCTTGACGACCCGGAGTTATTCGCGACATACAGGGAGCTTGCTGGCGAGGCAAAGGACGTAGTCAGGGCACATGTTGATCACCTCGCCGAGCAAATCACCCATATCCTTATCGACGGGATCGCCCAGGGTGAGTTTGCCACCGATGATCCTTTCGTTTCCGGTCGGGCGGTGCTCACCGCAACAACCCGCTTCCACGACCCGGCCCACGCCGCCGAGTGGTCTGATCCCGCCGTCGATGCCGCACTCGACGGCGTCTGGTCCCTGATTCTGGTCGGCCTTCGTCCGCGCACCATTCCGCAATAATGAGCGGAGTAGGTGATTAGAGCTTCCAGATATTGAGATTGCTAAAGGCGGCCCACCGGATCAGCACGGAACGTCAAACTAGCAATGTCGCTCTGAATAATGGACATCTTCATAGCAGGCAAGTTGTGCTATGGACAAGAAACTAGAGAAAAGCTGTTTCAAGAAGGCATCGTTCCTCTGTACAGACCGCACGTCGATATGGGGTATTTCTCCTTCCATAAAGCAGATCCTTTTCTTCTTTGAAGAGAATTGCCATCGTAGAGCAATCACAAGAGATTGCCCTACGATGTTCGTTATCATTTTATTGGTTGGAGAATTGATACCCGGCCGCCTCTGCGCCGAGACAGGCGGCACCAACAACACCGGAAAAGTCACCAAGTTTGGCACGGAGAATTGGTGTCTTTTTAGCAGGTGCCGAGAGTGCGGTGGTGCGTGCTCTGTGAACAGCGGTCTCATAGAGCAGATCAATAGCCTCAATGACACCACCACCGAGAATAATGCAATCTGGATTGTAGAAATTCAGGACAGAAGCGAGACCATAACCCAGGTAGTCAGCAGCCTCGGACACCATTTCAATAACAAGTTCATCTTTTTGCTGAATAGCATGAGCGAGAATACCTGAACGAATGATCGTCTCACCCTCTTTGAGTTGCTTAAAAGCATCATCCGAGAGAACGGATGGGCGACCATGATGTATTTCAGCCATAATAGATTTGGTGATCGCGGTACGAGAGGCATATGCTTCGAGGCAACCACGACTGCCACAGCCACAGATGCGCCCACCCGCTACAAGAGTCATGTGCCCTACTTCGCCAGCAGTTCCCGACAGACCCGTATACATTTTTCCACCCTGAACGATACCAGAGCCAATCCCTGTTCCCACAAACATGCAAACGAAGTTATTATAGCCTCTACCAGCACCATAAAGGTATTCGCCCTGAGCAGCCACCTCTACATCATTACCGACATACACGGTCTTACCAAACTGTTTGCCGAGGATGGCTCCTAACTGCATATCATGCACCCCTAGATTAGGCGCATCAATAACAATACCGTTTTTTCGGTCAATCTGACCAGCAGCTCCAACGCCAATAGCCATGATCTCTGTGCCTTCAGGAAGTTTCGCATCAGCAATTGCAGTGGTCACAAGTTCAATGGTACGTTGTGACACAAAGTCTTGTCCTCGCTCGGCACGGGTGCGCTTACGAGCTGACGAGATAACTTCGCCAGAAGCTACATCGACAACCGCCGCAAGTGTTTTGGTTCCTCCCAGGTCGATACCCAAGGCATACGTTTTTTGTTTGGACATACTTTTTCCTCATTTCTTGAATGGGAGACTCAATCCAGGTGACACGTCAAGGTCAAGGCCATGTCGCTCTCCACGAGCGAGATGAAAAAAGGCAGCACCCGCGATCATCGCAGCATTATCGGTACAAAATTCGATTGGTGGGTAGCTAAGACGAACATGTAAGGGCGATAACTCTTGCTCAAGACGATTCCGTAGACGAACATTTGCCGCAACCCCTCCCGCGAGTACAACCTGTTTCACATGATATTCCTGGGCTGCAAGACGTGTTTTGACAGCCAACACATCTACAATTGCCTCTTGAAAGCTTGCCGCCAGTAAAGGAATATTTGTTATACCCTTTTGGGCTGCCTGCACACCCATACGCGTGTATTGGCTTACCTGCTTACCTTCGCTCTCGACTGTGGGTCGTGTCTCTGCGGTTACTCCTTCAGCGAGATGCAACATAGCCGTTTTGAGACCGCTAAAGCTGAAGTCATAGGTTCCACGCAACCATGCACGCGGAAGACGATAGGCGGTACGAGCGGAGGCGACAGGACGTTTTTGTTGTCTCAGTTCTTCCTCGGCCTGTTGTGCCGCTTTTTGAATAGAAGGTCCACCAGGATACGCTAAACCAAGAATACGCGCAACTTTATCAAAGGCTTCGCCTGCGGCATCATCGCGTGTGTGACCAAGCAGTTCATAGTCTCCGTGATCGCGCACAAGCACAAGTTCGCTATGAGCACCTGAGATAACAAGACAAAGCAGAGGGAAACGAGGATCACCTTCCTGGTAGCTTAAAGCATTCTCTTGTACAGTTTGCGGTACTACATCACTGCGTAACCAGTTAGCATAAATATGTGCTTCAAGATGGTTAACACCAAAAAATGGCAGATTGCGAGCGAGAGCCAGCGTTTTACCAACGGTAAGACCTACCAGGAGGGACCCCGCGAGACCTGGCCCATAGGTTGCGGCAACAGCATCTATATCGTTCCATGAGCAGCCTGATTGCTCTAGCGCCGTCTCGACGACAGGAATCACAGCCGCTAATTGTTGCCGTGATGCAACCTCTGGCACAACTCCTCCATAGCGGTTGTGAATATCTATTTGTGAGGCAACGACATTAGAGAGCAACCAGCGACCATCTTTGACGACCGCCGCTCCCGTTTCGTCACATGAGCTTTCAATACCAAGTACGAGCATAGACGTTTTATTATACCTTTATTTAGTTATTTAGTGCGCTTCTAACTTTTGATACAGTTTAGCCTTCAATTCCTGAAATTTCTGTTTGTATACAGGAGAGTTGATCTCATCGGTCCACATAATGACCGCATCCTCCTGGTTATCGCTGTAATAGCGGTAGCGTACTCCCGCTTCGCGAAAACCGTATTTACGATACAGATTTTGCGCGGTGTAGTTGGAGACGCGCGCTTCGAGTGTGACCCTTTTCGCGCCGATATGATAGGCAATATCAATCAAGCTGACAAGCATCAGCTCACCCAGACCCAGTCGGCGGAAATTAGGATGCATTGCGATGGTTGTCACATGTGCCTCGTCGACCATCAACCATAAGCCTGCAAAGCCAATGATAGAGTCCAATTCAGGCGAGGACGTTATGATTGTAGGACGACTGGGTAAGAGAGAGAGGGGAAACATACGGCTTCTGCGTGGCTTCTCCACTTCTTGTGGTGGCACAGTCGCGCGTTCTTCTGCAATATGTTTATCGCGCAACACAATATAGTGTGCCCATCGATTATCCTGTAACTCCTTACGATAAGCACTAGGAGGCCAGGTCGATGGATAGGCTAAACGTTCGATCTCGACGACACGAGGCACGTCAGACATGGTCATTTGGTCAATTACGTACCGCACCCTCTTCCCTTTCTGTATGACTCTGACCGAGAGGTCGTTGTGATGTTGTGCCAAGTAATGGTCGTTTTCTCGTACTTGTGGTGATTGAAGGACGCCGCAAATAAAGAGGTTCGAGTAATAATGGATCATCCACTTTTCCCTCTTGCCATCGTTGAAACGCGAGCGCAGCAAGGATAGAAGCATGGCGCGTCGACTGTACATTGCTGAGAAAGAGGCTGCGTGTATTCAAATGCGTATATAGTTCCTGGCGGGAAACTTCACTTATTTCACCACAAAAAAGCAACGGTGGCATTTGGCTCTCATCAGAAAGACGAGTCCAACTGCCAATTTGAACTCGCACAAGTTCAGCTAGCTGTGCAGGCGCAAGCACAACATAATCACTAAGTCGTGTTTGTGTATAACGCACATCCCCCCGCTCCATTATCTGCATAGTAGACTGGTAACAAGCGGCATACAATTCTGAGCGTCCAGCTTCCATAACGACACAAAGGAGTTGCGGTGCTTGCTGCTGCTGAGCAGCGAGAACATCTAATGTACTTATGCCAAAAAGTGGTTTTTGTAGTACAAAGGCAAGCGTTTTCGCGGTAGCAAGTCCTACACGTACTCCGTTAAACGAGCCGGGACCCGTTGCAACAGCAATACCATCAATTTGTGTCATAGTAATGCCACATTCAGTAACAAGACGCTGAATGCGCTCAAGCAACTCCACACTGTGGTTGTTGCCAATATGCCATGTATATTCACCGTATACATCATCCTTTGAACACAGGGCAATGCTGGCACGGCGGTTAGAAGTATCAAGAGCGAGTAGTAACATGTGTGTTTTTCTGAAATCGTCGTAGTAGTTCGTGGTATCGTGTTCCAGAAGCGGTAAACAAAAGACCACGCTCTGTTTCATTTTGTATAGTCATGCTAATGCGCAGTTTCTCAGACGCCCAGAGTCCATCCGCTTTATCAGCCCATTCAACAACACAGACGCCTGTACTATCGTAAAAATAGTCCTCAAAGCCCAGATCAAATATCTCTTCTGGATCATCCAAACGATACAAATCGAAATGGTAGAGTGCGGGCCTTTTTATGTGCGGAGCCGTATTCCTCAGCTCTTCCTGTATTGTTGACCGCGAAAGACCGGAGTATTCCTTCAAAAGAGTAAACGTAGGGCTGGTAATCGTGTCAGGAATGCCCAGACCTTGCGCCAACCCCTGAGTGAAAGTGGTTTTACCCATGCCAAGTTGCCCATCAAGAAGAATTAGCTCTCCACCACATAACAGTTCGCCCAGACGCACACCAAAGCGTTGCGTCTGAGCTGAACTGTGACTGACGATATTCAGCGTAATCACGTCTTGCTGAGTATCCCTAACTCCAAGACTACCTTCAAACATAGGAGAAAGACCTACATTTCGTTGTTATTAAGTGTTCCCCATTATAGCATACTTGCAACGTTTCTTCTTAGCGTAGTTTAGAGCCACAGTTGCGGCAGTAGAGCGCGTTCAGACGCACAGGTTGTCCACATTGGGGACATGGCTGCATTTGTGTAGCAGCGGTACCAGGGGCAGACTGCTGTGACCACGTAGGAGGCGCTCCTGTAGGTGTTGTAGGCGGTACTGGTTGCCCTGTTGGAGGTGGTGTGTAGTTGGCTGTAGGTGCAGGGGCGAATTGATCGGCAGGATATGCCTCGTTCTTTACTTCTTGTAATTGTGCCTCACGGTTGCGTGCGTCATGGTCTAGTTCTTGAATGCTTGCACAGAGACGCGAAAGTTGTGCATCTGTGAGCGTGCCTTGCTGGTATAAGTTCATCGCTACATTTCCAAGCTCGCTCAATAATTGCTGACGTTGCTCCCAAAGCTTATCTAGCTCACTTTGTTTGCCACGGATGCGTAACTGCTTTTGTGCCTCCCAGCTTGTACGGCTGACGGCAGAATTCACAAAGTTTTTCGCGGACTCTACAAAATCACTCATGATCTTTCCTCCTGGAATGGAACGGATATCGCTCTATTTTCTTTAATTACTCTCTGTATTTACTGCATGAATAGCTCATGTCTCACCCTTGTACTGCATGCTGATAGACACGTATCTCTTCAAAGTGGCCACTTGCACTCAATTGCACGGCTACAACATCAATGCGCCATGATCGCTCAAAACACGCATGCAGGTCCAGATAGTATGTTGCCACTTGCACAAGTTTCTGCTGTTTACGCTGCGTCACAGCCTCTTCTGGTAAACCATATGCATTGCCCCTGCGCGTCTTGACCTCGACAAAGATCAAGTCGTTTGCATCTTCCGCGATCAAGTCAATCTCACCGTGTCGACAACGGAAATTGCGCTCTAAGATATGATAGCCTCGACGTGTAAGCTCCTCTGCCGCTAATCGCTCTCCAGTACGGCCAAGCCCCTGTCGTGCAGCTTTTATAGGTTTAGGGGTGCTTGTAATATCTATCGCGACCTCCTAATATAACTACGTTGTTTGTGCTCGGATGTTGTAGTATTGTAATTATACTCTAGTGTATGAGGAAGTGTAATGCAGAGATAGCAGGATTGCGCTATCTCTAAACATAGGACATCAGTCGAAAAAAGATAGCGGGGATGAAAAGCATGGATGGACAGCATAATTTACAACAACACCCACTTGTTTTTATACATGGGTCAGGTGATAGCGCGCGTATATGGCGTTTGCAGGTCGATCACTTCGGACCTCAACACGCTTTTGGTCTTGATCTACCGGGACATGGGCAACGTCCAGATACACTACCTGCCGAGGTGACGATACAGGATTATGCACATGCAGCATATGATAGTATTAGGAGAGAAATGCATCTGCACAAGCCAATTATTGTTGGTCACTCGCTAGGAGGAGCCGTCGCCCTTACAATGGCATTGGACTACGAAAGCGAGTTAGGCGGCATAATCTTAATTGGCACGGGTGCGCGCTTACGCGTCCTTCCTTCCCTCTTAGCCAATGCCAAGCAAACACCGGAATACGCACGTCAACAACTCGTAGAACTAGCTATGGACTCAACTACCTTACCATCAACCACGCAAGAGGTGGTACAGGAGCAGGTTACGCTAGGACCAACCATTCTTCATCGTGACCTTGCCGCATGTGATACCTTTGATATTCTTAAAAGACTATACGAAATACATCTCCCAACGTTGATTATTTGTGGGGAGGATGACCACTTGACGCCCGTAAAGTACAGTGAGTATCTCCACAAAAATATTCAGAGTTCGACGTTACGTATTATACCTCATGCTGGTCATTATGTGTTACGAGAGCAGCCGGAGGCAGTAAATCAAGCCATTGAGGAGTGGTTGCAATGAGCACTATCCCTCTCGACGCACTCAGCATGTTCGTGTTACAATGGCACAGAAGTTTTTCAACACACACTACCACTGCTCTAGTCCTATCTGTGACGCTGTGTACAGGTAGGCATAGTGATAACAGGTCGAGCAGAAAGACAAACTAAGGGGAGATTTGCCATGTCAGGTCATTCAAAATGGGCACAAATTCGCCGTTCAAAAGGCGTTAACGATTCACGGAGAGGACAACTTTTCACGCGTCTAGGACGTGAAATCGTCGTCGCGGTACGTGAAGGTGGTGGTGGCGATCCCGATGCCAATTTCCGCCTGCGTATGGCGATACAACACGCCCGTGACGCAAACATGCCAATGGATAACATTGACCGTACAATCAAGCGCGCGCTCGGTGGAACAGAGGATAATAACCTTGAAGAGATCACCTACGAGGGCTATGGTCCAGGTGGGACAGCGATGCTTGTGCAAACCTTGACCGAGAATCGCAACCGTACAGTTGCAGAGGTGCGCAACGCCTTCAACCGTAACGGAGGAAACATGGGGGAGAACGGCTGCGTCGACTGGCTCTTCGAGTCGAAAGGAGTCATTGAAGTCGCACTACAAGGGCATGATCCTGATGAGCTTTCACTAGAAGCTATTGATCTTGGTGCTGACGACGTAGAACCTGCGGCTCCTGATGATGAGTCGCTGATAATTTACACCGATCCAGCAGATGTTGAGAAGGTGCATCGAGAGCTAGAGGCACGTAAGTACACGGTTCTGAAATCGGAGGCTACGATGGTTCCTAAAACCAGAATTGAGCTTTCTGACGAGAAGGCCGCACATCAGTTTATTCGTCTCACGGAGAAACTAGAAGACCTGGACGACGTACAAAACGTGTACTCGAATGCCGATTTTCCAGAGGAATTTGCGGCCTCTTATGCATAGGCATATGCTATAATGGCGCAAATCATTCAAAAGAAGATGGTGAGAGAAAGGATCAGACAGGCATGAGCAACGTAGCTAATCTCTTGCCCTCTTCGACTCCTCCACATCGTATTGCGCTAGGCATCGACCCAGGAACAGCTATCGTTGGTTATGCCGTGGTGATGGCAAAGGGGAGTGATCTGCACATGCTCACCTGTGATGTCGTCACAACACTTGCAAAGATGCCTCTAGCGCAACGTCTGCAAATTATCTACGAGGGACTCAGTACGATCATTGCTACCTATAAGCCAAACGAGGCGGCGATGGAAGAACTATTTTTCGCGAAGAACGCACGTACTGCAATGACAGTTGGTCAAGCACGAGGCGTGGCAATGCTCGCGCTCGCCAACGGTGGTCTCTCGGTGGCAGAATACACTCCTATGCAGGTCAAGCAAGCTGTGACAGGCTATGGTAGCGCGAATAAAGATCAAGTTGGTGAGATGGTACGTATCCTCCTGAAACTTCCGCAGGTACCGCGACCTGATGATGCGGCCGATGCTGCTGCTGTTGCGATTTGCCATCTGAATACACTTCCCTATTCCAAACTTCTTTCAAGCTCACGTTGACAGCAGTGAGTGCTAGCTTGTTTAACGCTGTGAGAAACAGAGAAAGAATTTTCTGATACTCTTACCAGGAGGAGCACAATGTCAATTCCAGATTCCAGTAGCATTTCTGCATATAGCGAAGAGAGATGAGGTTTTGGGGCAATGATTACAGGTATTCATGGAACTCTTGAGACAAGCAGGGCAGATGCTGTTATTTTACGTGTTGGTGGCTTTGATATCCGTGTGGCTGTCCCCGCATCAACGCTTCATCGCTTGAATGAGCATGGCATGGAGGTGTCTCTCTACACACATTTTCATATGCGTGAAGATGGCATCGCGCTTTATGGTTTCCTAGACGAGCAGGATCGTAACGCCTTTGAGCAACTCATCGCGGTAAGTGGTGTTGGTCCCAAAGTAGCACTAGCATTGCTCTCTGTAATGGATGCACCAACGCTCTACAAAGCAGTCGCGGATGAGGACGTGCAACGCCTGGCGCTAGCTCCCGGTGTTGGGAAAAGGCTCGCATCGCGGCTGATCCTTGAATTAAAGGGGAAACTTCCCACACTACCAACTACAGGGGCGGTTGGTGTAACTTCGGGGAACAGAATACAAGCAGAGGTCATGGAGGCGTTATTGGGGTTAGGCTATTCTCCCTCGGAGGCGCAGGCAGCACTAGCGAAGATTCCACAAGACCAGGAGATGACGCTGGAACAGCAAGTCACGTTTGCTTTACGCTCGTTTTCACGTAAGTAAGTCGACAGAGACTTTTCAAGTCATTAGGGTGGGAAGGAGAAAAGGAATCATGGAACTGCTGGTCGTTACACTGGCATATACGACGCCTACACAAGACATAGATACGCTTGCACGAATACAACTGATTAACGAAACGGTACGCAATGTACCAGGCTTACTCGTTTCTCATTTTTATAGAGGACGTGGCTCATCACCTTGCTATGCCATACTTACGACCTGGGAAGATGATGAGGCGTGGCTGCGAGCTCAAGAGCGTTATAACCCCAAACAACTGCTTTCTAGTTCAGCGACACAATTCTTAACGGCACCACCGGAACAATGGTCTTTCAATTATCTATGGGGATACAGTCGTCCCGCAGCAACATCCACACTTGCAGCCATTCACCTTGCAACAGTTCGACCCGAGCAAGCTGACGTGGTACAGCGCGCATGGGTCGAGGGCTTAAAACGACAAGTAGCTCAGTCTATACTTGCGTTCGCGTTTCTTGCACGCGGAATACACGAACAAGATTCCTCAGCTTCTCTTACTCAGGAGAGCGTAAGGGTCGCAACACCTGCACAAGGCTCTACATTTCTCAATCTATTGAGTTGGTCCATCGAGCGAGAGCGTGAAGATTTTTATGCAGGCTCAAATTACAAAGCGGTTAACCGTTTTGTTACGAGTATGGGCACGATACAAACGTTTTCGCTAGAGCCACTATAGCAAATTTTTCTAGTCTGAGGAGGTTTCCGCGACAGGTTTGTCGTAATATTTTTTCAGTTCCATCTGCAAAAGTGCTCGATTGGCCCAGAGTTGACTGGTGAACGTATGATATTCACCATCACAGAGAGGAATAGAGTTGAGACATTTGCGGTGCTGTGTGAGGCGGAAGCGAATAGAAGTTCCATCGACATCAACCCAGATATGTCGGCGTGTGTAGCCCGTGCCCCACTTAAACAACACGGTTGAGTCGTACTCTTCAAACCATCCACGCCCTTTGAGTAAATTTTTATTAATACTTTGTAGCATTTCAGCAAGCCCGCTATCACGTAGAACACGCTTCGCATTCTCGCGTTTCACTAGCCGCACAGCCTCTTGCTCGCTTTGTTGTTGTTTCTCGATATTGTCCTGACTCGTAGGAAGCCTCTACCTTTCATTATAAAAAATTCACACTGTATAGTATAGCACTAAAACGGCTAGAACTCAGCGTATGCATCATGCTCCATAAAATGGCGTGCTCTATGTCCAAAATGTTGCATATTCATGAGAGAAAAGACTGGTGTTCGTTCTGAAGCATTCATACGTAAACGGTTTTGCTGATACATACTGCGTTGTGATGAAATAGAGTACACGTTATCAGACGATTGTTTAGCAAGACGTTTAGCCTCAGCAACAAGAATACCAATCTCGTTAAGGTTATGGGAGTGCCGCATTTGATTATTGACAACACCAATCGAGAGTGAGACGAGAGGAAACTGGTAGGCACGCCCTTTACGGTCCATCCCACTTATCGAACCACGCTCCAAGTCTTCTACCCGATAGAGTGCAGCACTTTGTTGTTTATAACGTGCAAGAATCTGTTTACACAAAAGGTGCGCTTTGTCAGGTGTAGTCATAATAAGAAAATCATCACCACCTATATGCCCAACAAAATCGGCAGCATTGCCAAACTCATATACAGCGTGCTGACATATTTGCCCAACCAGTAAAATCATTTTGTTTCCAGCAAGAAAGCCATACACGTCGTTGAATGCCTTAAAATTGTCGAGGTCAAGATAAAGAAGGCTCCATGTGTCGGAACTATTCAGCTTATTACGAAGAGCATACTCTAATTGAAGTCCCCCAGGAAGCTGTGTGAGAGGGGAAAGCGACCCTTGTTGTACGCGTCTTAAGTGGCGTCGAATAAGTGCAAGTAGTACATCAGTATCAAAAGGTTTAGTGAGATAATTGTCAACACCTAGCTCAAAGGCGCTGATTTTCTCGGCATGCGATGCACAAGCGCTCAGGACAACAATAGGAATGTGCGTTGTTTTGGGGTGTTCGCGTAACTGCTTAATCACCTCATGACCATTGATGCCTGGCAACATAATATCCAGAATGATAAGTTGTGGTGTTTCACGAAGCGCAAATTGTACTGCATCTTCGCCGTTGAGGACAGTGACAGTATGATATCCCTCGATATCAAGTGTTTCTTTGAGTAGCCCTGCAATGATTCGTTCATCCTCAACAACTAAAATGGTCGTCATATGTGCTCCTGCCTCTACATTTTACAATACTATAATATAGTGATCCAAAGACAAAGGTGCTATAGTAAAAGATAGCACAATATGTCAGAGTTGTCTGTAAGGTAGCATTGCTCTTTACCACCACACCCTTGCAGATCATTATGAAATGAGTGTACGTTGCGTTATAGCTCCATCCTTACACACAGCATATGAAAAGCAAATACTCGTCGCTTAGCATCGAGCTAATTGCCGCTGCTATATCTCGTTACAGGCTGCTATATATGTTCCGCGCTACATACTGTACACTGCGAACAAGAGTCTGATACAATCCACTCCCTAATAGAATGTTGTACAGGTGAAGAAGTAAGATACAGTTGAGCAAAAATAAAGCTTCGTGTCTGCCAACCAAATCCTCGTTGCCCACTATAAATAGTACAGTTATGATAATGGTGTTCTGCCAGGAAGCATTGCTAGAGAACAGAAAAATTCGTCACTTCTAGCGCATATATATGTATACTTAGTATAACATTCTTGTACACTCTTGCAAGGTTTTTTTTCGCAAATTGCACTGCTTCGTAAAAACTTCTCTACAATCTCACATACTATGACTTTTTGGTAGTTTTAGCAAGCGTTTTTTTTACTATCATCACGATTTTCGCGGGGCAGTTGACGCATTGCAGTTCCTGCGATACTATAGTGACGATAGTAGCAACTCATAAGGGGAGTGGAAGGGTAAACAATGACCTCATCAGCACAGGCTGAGCGACTAATCACATTTCATAGTAAGGGGCAGCCAACATTTCTCCTCGAAGGAATGCTTCATATACCCGGAAGAGTGGAGCATGCACCAGGTGTAATTCTCTGCCATCCGCAGCCAGCAAGTAGTGACATGAACGATACTCTCATAGTAGCATTGGCAAAGAGCCTTGCTGAGGTCGGAATGTTAGCATTGCGTTTTAATTTTCGCGGTGTACACAACAGTCAAGGACAACAGACTGATGGTCAGTTAGAACCGCTTGACTTGGCAGGTGCTCTCGATACACTAGTAAAGATACCTGGCGTCAACCCAGCAAAAACGTGTGTGATTGGTCACGGATTCGGAGCATATATTGCGCTTCTTTATGCGCCATTTGACCAACGCATACGCACCGTCGTCGCCATAAGTTTACCGCTTTTCCGTGCGGCAAACGGTTTCCCCCGACCATTTGAACGCCCGAAGTTGTTCGTAACAGGTGAGTTCGACGAAATTTGCCCACGTTATAAACTTGAGCCATTTGTTGAGCAGCAGACAGGCCCCAAAGGACTCAAGGTGATTACGGGGGCGCGCCATCTTATGCGAGGGTACGAAGAGGCGACCGTTACAACAATTACGAAATACGTGAAGACATGGGCAACAATGCCCGGAGTGTAAAGAAACATGAACCCCAGCAATCCAATTATCGTTCAGAGTGATCGTACTATTTTATTAGAGGTGGATCATCCTCTGCATACAGAAGCACGGGATGCGCTTGCTCAATTTGCTGAATTAGAGAAATCGCCAGAACATATACACACCTACCGCCTCTCACCACTCTCGCTCTGGAATGCTGCTGCGGGCGGAATGAGCGCAACAACAATTCTTGAGCTTCTGACGCAGTATAGCAAGTATGCTATCCCTTCAAATATTGCCGTTGATATTCGTGAATATATTAGCCGCTATGGACGCATTAAACTCATTCGAGAGGGTGATGCATTGCTACTGACCTCGGAAGATACAGCCTTGATTGTTGAGGTCATGCATCACAAGCGCACACAACCATATATCGTGCGACAGGTAGACCGTAAAACGATTCAAGTCGATGCATCGCGCCGTGGACACATCAAGCAATCACTCATTCATATGGGCTTTCCGGCAGAGGATTTAGCAGGTTACACGGACGGCTCAGCACTTCCACTCAAGTTGGTTTCACCAACACATCTAGGAAAAAACTTCGAGCCTCGTACCTATCAGTATGCCGCTTCGTCCGCCTTCTATGCGGGGGGCGCACCAAGTGGGGGTAGCGGCGTTGTTGTTTTGCCTTGTGGTGCTGGCAAAACGATTGTCGGTTTGGCAACAATGGCGGACATCCAGCGTGCAACACTCATCTTGACGCCAAACACGGTTGCGGTGCGCCAATGGATTAGCGAGATTCTTGACAAGACCGATATTCCACCTGAAATGGTGGGAGAGTATACAGGTGATCGCAAAGATATCTGCCCAATCACAGTAAGTACCTATCAAATTTTAACGTATCGCCGTACAATCAAGCATGAAGATGGAACAGAAGAGGAGTATTATCCACACTTCTCGCTCTTTACAAGCTATGATTGGGGTCTGATTGTCTATGATGAGGTACATTTATTGCCTGCGCCTGTCTTCCGTGTTACAGCAGAAATCCAGGTACGGCGCAGGCTGGGACTAACGGCAACGCTTGTACGTGAAGATGGACGCGAAGCCGATGTGTTTAGCTTGATTGGTCCCAAGAAATATGATGTGCCATGGCGTGAATTAGAGAAGCAAGGCTGGATTGCAACGGCAGAATGTCATGAGATTCGCGTTGGGCTAAGCGAAGATGAACAAATGAACTATGCGATGGCAGAGGTACGCGAAAAATACCGTATCGCGGCCGAAACTCCAGCGAAGTTGTCGGTTGTGCGTCATCTTGTAGAACAACATGCAGACGATCAGGTACTAATTATCGGGCAATACATCGAGCAACTCAAGCTTCTTGCAGAGGAGTTACACGCGCCGCTGCTTACAGGGCGGACACCAAATGGGCAGCGCGAGAAGTTGTATGAGCAGTTCCGACGTGGCGAGATCAAACATATGGTGGTGAGCAAGGTTGCGAACTTCGCCATTGACTTGCCTGACGCCAATGTGGCAATTCAGGTTTCAGGAACGTTTGGTTCACGACAAGAAGAAGCACAACGGTTAGGACGTATCCTGCGTCCCAAAAGTGATGGCGGACTAGCATACTTCTATTCTGTTGTCACACGCGATACACGCGACCAGGAGTTCTCTGCAAATCGTCAATTGTTCCTTACTGAACAGGGATATCGCTATATCATTGAGGACGCAGAGGCACTATTAGCAGTATAGACCTGACTATAGCTTGACATGCGCTTCAGATGAGTGATATGTTGGCAACAAAACAATTTTTATAGAATACAGAGGATGGCATGGCAAAAAGCTACATCGATGTGACGAGTGAGGATTTTACAGAAACGATTTTGCGTACGCAACAATTGGCAATTGTCAATTTTTCAGCCGATCAAGTAAGTGCGTGTCAGATATTAGAGCCAGAATTTGAGGCAATCAGCAAGGAATATCAGGGTAAAGCCTTGTTTGCAAAGCTAGATGTTACAGGGCACGAAGAGATAACGCGCCAATGGAATATCGAGGGCGTTCCAACCCTTATCTTCTTTAAAAGTGGACAAGAGATTTATCGCATCAAGGGTATCATGATGCGCGATAAGTTGCGTCGTCAGATAGAAGGTGCTCTACTCGCAAGCTAATGCTGCAAGTAGAGCACCTTCTATCTCCTTTTTCATATATTTTTTGTACATGTGGAGGTTGAGTTGGTCGTGCCGGACGTTTATCCTATTCGCTTAGAAGCTTCTTTACACGAAACTATTTGGGGTGGTCGTAAATTAGAGCGCGATGGCTGGAAACGCCTTCCTGATGAAAATGTTGCCATAGGTGAGGCCTGGGAAACAGAAATTAACACTGTTGTGCAGAACGGTCTCTACACAGGAGCAACACTAGGCAAACTCGTCGAGGAATGGGGACCCTCGTTGCTTGGAGAACAGTCTGTCGCAATCTTTGGACCACGTTTTCCTTTACTGGCAAAATTTATCGACGCGCATGCTAATCTTTCCGTGCAGGTACATCCAGAAGATGCTTACGCCGCTCGTCACGAAGGCGGCAAACTTGGCAAAACAGAGTTCTGGTATATTCTCGCGGCAGAACCCAACGCAAAAATTGTGTATGGCTTTGCTCATGACACGTACAGCAACGAAGTTCAACGCGCCATTGAGCAGGTAACATTGGAAACATTGCTGCACGAAGAGCCTGTTTTCGCGGGCGATGTTGTCTTCGTGCCAGCTGGAACAGTTCATGCAATCGGTGGTGGTGTCATGCTCTACGAGTTGCAAGAGTATTCCGATGTAACATACCGCATGTACGATTATGGACGCCTCACCGCTTCTGGTTCACTCCGTGAACTACATATAGAGCGTTCACTAGCTGTCTCACACTTTGATGCAGCACATCACGTCAAAAGTAAACCAGTTATGTTAGCAGGTGGTCCTGACTATGAGGAGCGGTGTCTTGTAGCATGTTGCTACTTTGTGACGCGTGAACTTCTGCTCAAAGAACATGGGAAGGTACAAAGACGTACCAATGGAAGCTGTGTTATTCTGTCGTCACTGGGAGCCGAGGTACAGGTTCGTTACGGTGATGCATTCACGCACAGTGAAACACTATCGCGAGGACAAACGATGGTGCTACCAGCAGCACTGGGGACATATCACCTGGAAGGAAGTGGTGCGCTGCTTTTCTCTTATGTGCCAGCAATAGATGATGAAGCGTGGCATGCGTGGCAAAACATAAATGCATAAATAAATAGGTTTGCATTCTTTCGTGTAAAAAAGGGGTAGGGAGACCGTTGCGGCCTCCCTGGTTTTCGACTTGTCACTCTCTGCGACGCTTTTTGCGCTCTTCCTCAAGATCGGTGATTGTACCTTCGACAACATTTCGCTCTTCTGGCTCTGCTTCTGCGAAGGGATACCGAGGACGACGAGTAGCAAAGGTACGCTGCATATTACTCACGTCCGAAATTGTTTGTGAGATGGTTGTACTCACATTGAGGGCGAACAGGACAGCATAAAGCGCACCCCAGACAACTAGACCTATAAGCAAGGTAATAATCCCCGCAACAATGCCATTTGTTATGCCACTTACACGGCTACTCAGGTAGGTCTCGTATATGACCATCCCTATAATAGGAATCCAGAAGAAGCGCACAAGAACTTTTAGCAACCAATGCAGAAACCACCATACAGCCTTCACGGGATCGGAAGGCATATTCCAAGGTGGAAGAATCGCTCTTTTAGGTTTAATGTTTCTCACGATAGCCTCTTTTGCACAGTGCTTCCTGTACTAGTACGCCTATTGTACCAGTGTCTGAACACGAATGCTAGTAGGGAATAAGGCTTATTGTGACAATACATTCTTGACAGCATCAATGGTAGGCTTGACGACGATACCACTGACCCCTTGCGGCATACCAGTCTTACTATCTTTTAAGATAGTTCCCGTTAGGATGCCGACAACACGCTCATCGTGCTTGATAACACCGCCCTCGACAAGTTGGCGTATGCCTGCTAAAGTTGCAGCCGAGGCAGGTTCGCACCCTATTCCTGAGCGATCAATCACAGTTTTCGCAGCAAGAATTTGGGTATCACTGACCGATGTTACTATACCATCACTCTCTTCAATGACACGACGCGCACGCGTGTAGCTTACAGGATTGCCAATTTTGATCGCGCTTGCAATAGTTTCAGCCTGTACAGAGAAACGCTTGGCAAATTTACCCATAAAGCTGCGATGAAACGGATTTGCCCCTTCAGCTTGAATGGAGGCGATACGCGGCATATGACTGATAAGTCCAAGTTGATACGCCTGCCGGAATGCTTTGCCAATTGCGGAAGTATTGCCAAGGTTGCCAGCGGGAAGTACAAGCCAATCAGGAGCCTGCCAATCGAGTTGCTGCAAAATCTCAAAGCCAATCGCCTTCTGACCCTCTACGCGGAATGGATTTAGTGAGTTGAGCAAGTAGATACCCAGTTCATTGCACACTTGCTCAACGAGACGCATTGCATCATCAAAATCACCCTCGATCTGCACCGTTGTAGCACCATAAGCAAGGGTTTGCGCAAGTTTGCCACCAGCAACATTGCCAGCAGGCAGAAAGACAATACCACGCATACCCGCCTGGGCAGCATAAGACGCAAGAGACGCAGAAGTATTGCCTGTCGAGGCACAGGCAACCGCTTTCGCACCCATTACATGTGCCATCGTAACGCCTACCGTCATGCCTCGGTCTTTGAAACTGCCAGTAGGATTTTCACCTTCATGTTTAAGGAAAAAACGATCTAAGCCAGCATAGATACCAATCTGGCGATGTCCAACGCGCCCTACACTACAATTTTCCATACCAACAGGGTACAACGCGGTGTTCCCTTCAGGGCGCGTAATGACATACTGCTCCGGCACAGGCAAAATGAGTTCGCGATAACGCCAGACACCACTTGCATCAAGCAGATGTTTGTCAGTGCTAATGGCCCAGATAGGCGAACTAGAGATGCGTTCATCAAAGAGTTGCCGCCATGATGCGCCAGTAGCAGGAAGAACGTTGGTGTCTGAGTCAAAGAAGCTAGCGTCGTGTACTTGCCGCTCATGACTGTCAGGATGCTTGAGAAGTATTTCAACATCAAGCACACCTCCACAATCGCAACGGTACCGAGGTATAGGAAGCATAGCTTGCCCTGCCTCTATCGCAGGATAGAGGGTAAGGCATTCGACGCACCGTAACATTGTAGAAGCAAGTGCCTGAACAGCATCAAGATTGGGGGCTGTTCGTGCCGATGGTAACTGGTTATTCTCCTCGCCCGCCCCCTGGCTTGGCTGGAGACCAGTAGAATTGGTCGCCATGACGTGCGCTCACTTCCTTTCGTATGCGGCTGCGCGACGGATTTAGAACACGCGCACCGTTCTGGTCAGCGCGTAGTATTCTACTTGTACCTTGAACTCCTGCGGCACGAGCGGTAGTTTCCATCGCCCGAAGTACATCATTGAAACGAGAGCTAGTAAGGGCGATCAACGATGAACCGCCGCCAGAAAGACAGGCTCCATATGCTCCCGCAGCAATTGCCGCATTAATAATATCAGGCATTGCTGGGAAAAGAGCTTGCCGATAAGGCTGGTGCAGGCGGTCCTGCATCGCTTCACCAATCACCTCGTAACGTCCCATTTGTAAAGCTGTTAGCAAGAGGGCAACACGGCCAGTATTGAACGTGACATCAGCTTTTGAATAACTTGCAGGAAGCAGCTTTCGACCCGCTATCGTGTCCATTGGAAACGAAGGAGTGAAAATTACAGCCTTAAGCGCATCAGGGAAAGGTGCTTTGATTGCATGTATCTTTCCTTCCATATTAGTCGTTGCCACAAGGCCGCCCAGGAGTGCAGGAGCAACATTATCGGGATGATTTCCCGCCTCTGCCTCTACCGCAAGTTCTAAAAGGTCTTCTTTTGGTACGGCTAACCCTTTAGGGCGTAGCCATTCGTTCGCGGCAACTAAACCACCAACAACGGCGGTGGCACTACTGCCAAGTCCACACCCCGGTGGAATTTGAGTTGACATGCGAATATGTACGGATGGAACTTCAATACTTATACGTTCAAAGAGCAACGCAAATGACCGGAAGAACAAGTTGTCCGATCCGGTTGAGAGGTCTGAACCCAGCACGCCTTCAATTTCAATTGTAGGTTGTAAGGAATATCCTTTGCTTTCTTCGACTTCGAAGCGATTGTAAAGTTGTAGTGCTAACCCAAGGCTATCAAAGCCCGGACCTAAATTAGCCGACGTTGCTGGTGTTAAGACGGTGACTGAAGCAGGTAATACCAGTGCCATCGCTAGCTCCCTGCCTTTCTGATGACTTGTGCATGGTGCATCCTTTCCAAACGTACAACGTATTCTACCATGTTTTCTACTAAGACGAACTGTTCAGGTACAAAAGTCACAATTGCTGTACTTGTCATACAGAAACGGATGTAGAGACGCGACGGTATCACATCTCTACATCAATGAAAGAAAGAAGGTTAAATGCCAGCAGGCGTTTCTACACCGCTATCTACGATGTAAAGCAGATCTGCATCGGTGATATGCTTCTTTCTATCGGCCATTTTGACGAAGCGATTATAGGCCGATTTCAGCTGGTCGGCATTCAATTTGTGTCCAAGCTGGCGCAGACGTGCATCAAGTCCATGACGACCCGAATGTTTACCGAGGATCAGTCGTGTATCGGTCCAGCCCACTGATTGCGGCGTCATGATTTCATAGGTGAGACGGTTTTTCAACATTGCATCCTGGTGAATACCGGCTTCGTGTGCAAAGGCATTGGCACCAACAACAGCTTTGTTGGGTTGGACAGGAATACCACTCATGCGACTAACAATCTGGCTTGTAGCAAGTAGCTCATTCGCTCGAATGCGTGTATCGACATTGCCAAACGAGTCGGGACGTGTGCGAAGAGCCATAACAACCTCTTCCACGGCTGTATTACCCGCTCGCTCACCCAGGCCGTTAATAGTAACTTCAACTTGACGCGCTCCTGCCTTAATTGCTGCAAGAGTGTTAGCTGTTGCCATACCAAGGTCATTATGACAGTGGGCGCTCATGATAACGTTATCTATGCCAGGAACACGTTCACGGATATAGCGGAACAATGCCTCATATTCGTGTGGTAGTGTGTAGCCGACGGTATCAGGTATGTTCACCGTTGTCGCACCCGTCTTAATTGCCGCCTCAAAAACACGACAAAGATAGTCCCAATCACTCCGTGTAGCATCTTCAGCCGAAAACTCGACGACAGGGCAAAGGTTACGCGCGTATGCGACCATCGACTGTATTTGTTGCAGTGCCTCTTCACGGTTGAATCCAAGCTTATGCTTCAGATGTATTTCAGAGGTCGCGAGAAACACATGAATTACTGGTTGTTCAGCGTCGCGAACACCTTCCCAAGCAGCATCGATATCACTAGAGAATGCACGTGCAAGGCTCGCGACCGCAACACCACGCACGCGATGCGCGATTTCTTTGACCGCGACAAGATCACCAGGGGAGGCAGCCGGAAAACCTGCTTCGATGATGTCCACATTGAGACGCATAAGTTGCTCGGCAACCTGTAGCTTTTCGTCAACGGTCATCGTGGCTCCTGGTGATTGTTCGCCATCACGTAATGTTGTATCAAAAATCTTTACTACCGCAGGATTTTCCATAACTCTCGTTCCTCCTCAATCATAACGTGGGCTATTTGCTTATGCATACTGGTCAATGTATGGGGTATGATACTGGATGTTAACACATACACCTGATTGGCTATTCTGTTCCGTTCCGTTCCATAATCATGCCCACACAGTTGGTTATTTGGTTGTCTCAGCCTTTGTTTCGGAAGCCGATGGTTTTTGTTGAGTTGGGTTCAGCCAGGGCATCATGGCTCGCAGATCACTTCCAACCTTCTCGATCTGAAGTTGTGCGCCCGCACGCCTCATAGCCTGAAAGCTGGGGCGCCCAGCCTGATTTTCCAGTATCCAGTTGGTAGCAAATGTGCCATCCTGAATATCGCGGAGGACTCTGCCCATCTCTGCTCGGACCCGCTCGTCAATGATACGTGGCCCGGATACATAATCTCCGTACTCAGCGGTGTCGCTAATCGAGTAGCGCATGTAATTCATACCACCCTGATACATCAAATCAACAATCAATTTCATCTCATGCATACACTCGAAGTACGCGAGTTCAGGCTGATAACCCGCAGCCACGAGCGTCTCGAATCCAGCATTAATTAGTGCGGTTACACCACCACAAAGCACAGCCTGCTCACCGAAAAGATCGGTCTCGGTCTCTTCGCCAATAGTTGTACGCAGGACACCGGCACGGGTGCAACCTACCGCACGCGCATAGGAAAGCGTCATAGCTTCAGCATTGCCCGTCGCATCCTGGAAGACAGCCCAGAGAGCAGGTACACCCACACCTTCTACAAAGAGGCGGCGCATCATATGACCGGGGCTCTTAGGTGCAACCATCGCTACATCAACATCGGGCGGTGGAACAATCTGTGAGTAGTGCAAGCTAAAACCGTGAGCCGTCAAAATCATTTTGCCGGGGGCAAGGCCGGGTCTGATATCACGCTCAAAGACCTCGCGATGATGCTGGTCTGGAATAAGTATCATAATTACGTCAGCTTGTTCGGTTGCAGCAGCCGGTGTCATCACTTGTAGACCATTGGCCTCAGCCTTTTCGCGACTCTTACTCCCCGATGGAAGGCCAATTATGACATCACAACCGTTATCACGCAGGTTGAGCGCGTGCGCATGTCCCTGACTGCCATAACCAATTACAGCAATACGTTTTTGTTGAATAAGTTCAAGATTTGCGTCGGTATCAAGATAAATATGTGCCATACAACTATTTCCCTTTCAACTATTTTGTGTACATGAATGAGTATGTGAAACTGTGAAGTAAGTAAGCTTATGAGCTTAGAACACTACAACTCACCACGTGCCATAGCAATACACCCTGAACGCGCGATTTCGCGTATTCCATATGACCCTAAGTGTTTAAGAAGCATTTCGATCTTCTCTCCACTACCCAGAATTTCCAAAGTGGCGGTTTCAGCCGTAACATCGACAATGTGAGCATCGAACTGTTGAGCATAGGTGAAAATTTCTTGTAGTTGGAAGCCACTTGTGTTGACTTTAATCAATGCTAATTCGCGCTTGATCGCCTCTTTCGCCGAAAGATTTGTGACCTGCACCACATCGATAATCTTACGTAACTGCTCAACAAGCTGATCGACCCCAACATGAGAATCGTCAACACCAATGGTGATGCGTACCACTTCTGGTTTGTTGCTCTGTCCAAGGACGAGCGTTTGCATATTGGCACGTCGACGGCGTAGCAAACCAACAACACGATCTACAGCCCCTGGTCGATCATTCACTAGAACAATCAGGATGTGCGCCTGTTCTGTCCCTTGTGGCGCACTCGTCTGTCCTGAGCGTGTGATAGCAGCGTTAGTCATTTTACATGCTCTCCGTCTCTTCGATCATGCTCGTGATTGCTGAACCGGGGGCAACCATTGGATAGACATTTGTCTCGGCCTCAATCACAAAATCAATAATGACGGTGCCTTCGGTCTCCATCGCACGTTTAATGGCTGCGTCTACCTCATCACGGCGCGTTACACGAATACCTGTGAGACCGTATGCTGCCGCCAGTTGCGTATAGTCCGGTCCAGTCATAGGCGTCTCTGAATAGTTGCGAGAGTGGAAAAATTGCTGCCACTGACGTACCATGCCGAGGTAACCATTATTCATGATTGCAACCTTTACCGCAACCCCTTCCTGGCGTAAAGTTGCCAACTCTTGAATATTCATTTGGATACCACCATCACCGGCAATAGCCCACACGGGTGCATCAGGCATGCCCATCTTGGCCCCCATAGCGGCAGGAAGCGCGAAACCCATTGTGCCAAGTCCACCAGAGGTGATGTGGCTGTTACGGCGCGTCCACTCGTAGAAACGAGCTGTCCACATCTGGTTTTGGCCGACATCAGAGACCACGATGGCCTCACCATCTGTCGCGGCACGAATAGCACTTAAAATGCTGACGGGATCAGGGTATTCTTCGTTGCGTTTGATAGCTTGTTGACGCTCGCTTGTTTGCATTTGCCATGAACGGATTTCGTGCAGCCATTCTCGCTTTTCAGAAGGAACTACGGCCTCAGTCAATGCAGCTAATGCAATCTTCGCGTCCGAGACAATAGGCACAGCTGCAACTTTCACCTTGTGCATCTCGGAAGGGTCGATATCGATATGAATGATGCGTGCGTTCGGAGCGAACCCTGCCACATTTCCTGTGACACGATCATCAAACCGTAATCCCACACCAACGATAAGGTCAGCATCACCAATAGCACGATTGACGTGCGCGGGACCGTGCATACCTGGCATGCCTATATGAAGAGGATGCGTATCAGGGAAAGCACTCAAACCCAACAATGTTGTGATAACAGGTATTGAAGTCTTTTCAGCAAAGGCACGGAGCTCGTCATAGGCGTTTGAGAAGATGATACCATGACCCGCCATGATAAGTGGACGCTGTGCCTGAGCAATCAATTGTGCCGCTTGAAAGATAAGCTGCTCAGAGAGTGCAGGTACCTGTGCTGCATGCATCTGTTCGCTCGATGTCATTGAGGCGGAAGGACGATAGTTCGTCTTCGCAATCAGTACGTCCTTAGGTACGTCAATCAACACTGGACCAGGACGACCACTCAGTGCAACACGGAACGCTTCATGAACAACATCAGCGATCTCGTCTACACTGCGTATTAAAAAATTGTGCTTGGTGATCGGCTGCGTCACACCGATAATATCGGTCTCCTGAAATGCATCTCTCCCGATGAAATGACTCGCAACTTGACCCGTGATAGCGACAACAGGGATAGAGTCCATGAATGCTGTAGCAAGGCCAGTGACAAGATTTGTCGCACCCGGACCACTTGTCGCGACACATACACCAACTTTGCCTGTTACACGGGCATACCCATCTGCTGCATGAGCAGCGGCTTGTTCATGACGCACAAGAACATGATGAAGTGCTGGATACGCAGTAAGTGAGTCATAAAATGGCATAATTGCACCACCTGGATATCCATAGAGCAGCTCTACCCCTTCACGAACCAGAGCCTCACAAAGAATAGCACTTCCCGCCAACTCACGCTGGTCATGTTGCTGTACCTGTACTGCTGTTTCAGCAGTTTGTTGAATAAAATTTGCTGCGATTGCCATAATGCTCAAATCCTCCCAAGTATCAAGATAATAAAAAAGAGAACCTCCATTAATGGGAGGTCCTCGTTAGGATACCTTCTTTGGTTGGGTGCGTCGTTGCCCCCGTTAATCTCCCTGTGTCATGCGTGTGGTATCAATGGTTAGCCCTACCATGTCCATTGTTTGCCTTACCAGACCTTCAAGACTAATTGATCTGGTAAGGCATGTAAGGAGGAGAAGGCTAATTACTACCACAAGGCTTACAAGGAGAAGGGCTGCAACTAAGAGCACGACAACAAATAAAGAAACCGACGCCAGTGCGCCGGTTCCAATAATGAGCATGCTTGCTGCTGCCATGTACATTGTACACATTGCAGGCATAGAGGAGGCTGAAAAAGGCATGCTTTGAGCGCAACGTTGACAAGCAGTCATCGCTGTTTGTGTTGTACTCATTGCTACTGACATTGCTCAACTCCATACACTGCATACTATACACATTATTTTTAGTACTGGACGCCTACAAGTGCTACAACAGCATCTTCGCTGGAGCAACTTGTAGGTAGTCACTTATTGTTTTTGAGCATACACTACTTTACAGATGGTTGTCAACCCCACGCATTCCCTCATGTAAAATGTTACTGAACGGGGTACACTTCCCTCAAAAGAAAATGTTACTGAGGGCAGCGTCCAATGCCGCAAGAAGAGAAGATGACGATCACCGAACGTCGAAAATATCTCAAA
>JAABUZ0100001645.1_pt1 | contig 41135 bp, 37 predicted proteins | sample 5562091 | NCBI WGS metagenome assembly JAABUZ01 (sample SAMN12813069, study PRJNA571459) | rock metagenome | isolation source: Antarctica rocks | place: Antarctica: Victoria Land, Linnaeus Terrace sud | collected 2015-12-21
TTTCGCGGCGGAATCCCGCCCCTGTCGCCTGCTTGGGCGACGACCCTGCACCTCGACGAGCAATTTCGCGAGCGCTTGCAGGCTTGCGAGGTTATTCGCAGGCAGAAAGTCATCGCAATAGGGGAGCGCCGCCTGCATGCCCCGCGTCAATGGCTGGTACCCACTCGTGCCGAGCAGGGGATTGAGCCAGATTAACCGGAAACAGTTGCGTTGCAGGTGTGACATCGCATCGCGCAGCAGTTCCGGCTCGCCCCGATCCCACCCATCGGAGATGACGATGACGATTGCCCCCTGGTTGAGGACGCGGCGCGACCATTCGTAGTTGAATGCGTGGAGTGATTCGCCGATTCGCGTGCCGCCACCCCAGTCCTGGACGACCTTCGCGACATCATCGAGCGCGTCGTCAATGTCCTTGCGCCGCAGGAGCCGCGTGATCCGCGTCAGCCGCGTACCGAACACAAACGCTTCCACTTTGTCCAGGCTGTTTTCCAGCGTATGCACGAACTGCAACAGGAGGCGCGTGTACCGCTCCATCGAGCCGCTGATGTCGCAGATGAGGACGAGTGGCCGTTTCTTCGTCTTCCGCTCGCGGAAGGCAAGTTCCACGAATTCGCCGCCATAGTGCATGTTCTTCCGTATCTGGCGGCGCATATCTATCTGGTTGCCACGGCGCGCAGGCTTGTGACGGCGGGTCTCGCGCTGCCCGACCTGCAAGCGCATCAGTTGCATGACGCGACGCGCTTCCGCCAGTTCGTCTACCGTGAAGGTCTCGAAGTCTTTCGCCTGAAGCATTTCGGATGAACTATAGGTTCGGACGACATCCATTTCCGTCTGCGCCTGATCACTCTCGGTCGAACTGGTCGCATCCTTGCGGCTCGGATCGCGATCCTTGTTGCTGCGGCGATCCTCGCCCTCGCGCTCCTTCGCCTCCTCGTCGCGATGCTGGGCGTCCATCAGGCGGCGGCGCGGTTGCTGCTGCTTCAGTTGCTCGTCGTCCGCCATCACGAGACCCTCATGGCCTTCACCGCGATCGGTTGCGCGCCAGAAGGCATCGAACGCCTCGTCATAGAGCGGGAGGTCTTCATGGCGGCTGATGAGCGTCGTGCGGCCCGCAGACTTGACGTCATCGCGCCGTTGCCAGCCAACGTATTCCAGCGAGTTGAGGAAATCGAGCATATGACCGGGTGAAACCTTGATGCCCATATACCGCAGCAGGCGCGCGAATCGTACGACCTGCACGAGCATGACCGGCCCGGCTTCTTCAGTTAGACCAGCAGGCGCGCCCTCAGCGGCCATCGCCGCCGCCCGCCACGACCCCTGCGTTCGCTGCCGCGAGCAGCGAGTGCGCGCGTGGCCCGCGGATCGTCTCAACGTCTTCCTGATACTTCAGGAAGCAGCCGAGCGTTGCTTCGACCGTCGCGTCATCGAGGTCCTCAGAGCCGAGTTGCACAAGCGCGCGCGCCCAGTCGAGGGTTTCCGCGATGCCGGGCAACTTGTACAGTTCAATCGTCCGCAATTCCTGGATGAAGCCACAAACTTGCCGCGCCAGTGTCGCATGCGCCTCCGGCACCTTGGTCGTGACGATCTGGAATTCCTTGGCGAACGACGGGTAATCAATCCACTGATACAAACAGCGCCGCTTCAATGCGTCGTGAATTTCGCGTGTTCGGTTGCTCGTAATCACCACCACTGGCGGCGAATCCGTCGTAATCGTGCCGATTTCCGGCACCGTCACTTGGAAGTCGGAGAGCAATTCGAGCAGGAAGGCCTCGAACTCGTCGTCCGCCCGGTCAATCTCGTCAATCAGCAGGACGGGCGCACTATCGAAACCGTGGTCAATCGCCTGCAAAAGCGGGCGGCGAATGAGGAATTCCGGCCCAAAAAGGTCCTTCAATGTCTCCTCTCGGTCGCCGCCGGTTGCCTCAACGAGACGAATTTCGAGCATCTGCCGCGCGTAGTTCCACTCATAGAGCGCGTTGGAGACATCAATACCCTCGTAACACTGGAGGCGGATCAGGCGCGTGCCAAGCAGGTCGGCGAGCACTTTCGCGATTTCCGTCTTGCCGACACCAGCTTCGCCTTCGAGCAAAATCGGCTTATGCAGGTGCAACGCGAGGTACAACGTCGTCGCCAGCGAGCGATCCGCGACGTAGCGGTGCTCCTGCAAGACCTGCTGGATGCCGTCAATTGAATCAATCGTTGTCGCCACTGGCTCTCCCGCTTCATTCCCCGGTTCCGCCGCGTCGCGGAACCGGGCCGCGAATCCACTCTCACTATAACGCACAGTGAAGCCCGGTCATTCCATCCGATGACCGGGCTTCTCAGTGTACCACGTCGCGCGGTGGCGCGTTATCCGTTCCGCGCTCGCTCGGTGGCCTTCATGAGCGCCCGCTTCGCATAGACTTTCGTCATCGCCAGCCGATACTCATCGGACGCATGGATGTCGGAGAGCGCGTAATCAATCCCCTCCGCCGCGTGGCTTGCCGCCGCCGCGATGTTTTCCGCCGTCGGCTGCTTCCCCTTCAGCGCATTTTCGACCGCTGTCGCGCGCACCGGTTTCGAACTGACACCGGAGAAGGCGACCGCGCACTCCTGTACATTGCCGTCGCCACTGAGCGTGACGATTGCCGCAGCACCGACAACCGAATAGTGCGATGCCTTATTTGCCAACTTCTCATAGGCGCTGCCGACTTTACCTTGCGGTGCCTGAAAGCGAATTTCGGTCAGCAGTTCGTCCTCGCCGAGTGATGTGGTCATCAAATCTTCGAAGAAGTCCGCCGCCTTGATCGTCCGCTCGCCATTCGGGCCCTTGGCGACGAATTCCGCATTCAGCGCAACGAGCACCGCAGGGAGGTCCGAGGCCGGGTCCGCGTGTGCGACACTGCCGCCAACGGTGCCACGGTTACGTACCTGCACATCGCCGATATGGGCCGCCGCCTCCGGGATCAGTTGGACTGACTTGGCAAGTTCCGCGTTGGATTCCAACTGATAGTGTGTCGTGAGCGCGCCGACCGCAACGGTGCCATTGCTGCGACGCACGTACGCCATATCCGGCAGACGGCCGATGTCAATCAGATGTGCCGGTTCAGCCAGCCGCAACTTCATCAATGGCAGAAGGCTGTGGCCGCCGGCGATGAACTTCCCATCGCCGCCGCACTCCTGCATCATCTTGATCGCCTCATCCACACTGCCCGCACGATGATACTCGAATTCGCCTGGAAGCATGATTTCCTCCTCTAGTAGTCAGTAGCCGGTAGCCAGAGTTCCAGTTCCACAGATTCCAATGTTTGGGGTAGCAAGGCGTCAGCAGTCGGGAGCCATTCTGTCTACTGGCTACCGGCTACTGACTACTGGCTACTTCCCGCTATTCATGATCCGCCACAGTTTTTCACCGCGCAACGGCATGTCAATATGCGTGACACCGAACGGCGCGAGTGCGTCCACGACCGCGTTGACGACTGCGGGCGTACTGCCGATCGTGCCTGCCTCGCCGACACCCTTGACGCCGAGCGGGTTCACGGGCGACGGCGTCGTTGTGTGATCCGTCTCGAAGGAGATGAGGCCGCGCGCGGTCGGTAGAGCGTAGTCCATCAGCGACCCGGTGACGAGTTGCCCCTGATCGTCATAGACGACTTCCTCGAAGAGCGCCTGCGCGATCCCCTGGGCGAGGCCGCCATGGATCTGACCGTCCACGATCATTGGGTTGATGACTCGTCCGCAGTCGTCCACCGCGACATATCGCTTCAGTTCCACGACGCCGGTATCGGCATCCACTTCAACAAAGGCGATATGCGTGCCGAAAGGGAAGGTGAAGTTCGGCGGCTCGAAGAACGAGGTTGCCTCCAGACCCGGTTCGATGGTGGCGGGGATCGTGTCCGCCGTGTAGGCGATCCAGGCGATCTCGCCGAGCGATTTGGCGCGATCCGGCGCGCCTTTGACGCCGAACTTGCCGTTCTCGAAGGCGATGTCGTCCACGGAGGCTTCGAGCATGTGCGCGGCGATCCGCTTTGCCTTCTCCTGCACCTTCCCGATCGCCAGCATCATCGCCGCGCCGCCGACCGCCGTCCCGCGCGAGCCGAAGGTGCCGACGCCGTATGGCGAACCGGCGGTATCGCCGTGGACGATGATGACATCATCCACACCGACGCCGAGTTCGTCGGCGGTGATCTGTGCGAAGGTCGTCTCCTGTCCCTGGCCGTTCGGCGAGATACCGGTAGTCACCGTCACCTTGCCGGTCGGGTCAACGCGGACGGTGCTACTCTCCCAACCGAATCCGGCGGGCATCGCGGCGGACGGGCCCAACCCGCAGACCTCGACATACGTGCTGAAGCCAATGCCGAGATACGTGCCCTTCTTCCGTGCTTCTGCCTGCTCTTTGCGGAAATCGTCGTACTTGATGTGGCTGAGCGCCTTGTCAAGCGCCAGCGGGTAATTGCCGCTATCGTAGGTGAGGCCGGCCGCAGTCGTGTAGGGAAACGTATCTGACCCGATGAAATTCCGCCGCCGCACCTCGATAGGATCAACGCCCGTCGCGTTGGCGACGAGATCGCAGACGCGTTCGATCAGATAGGTCGCTTCGGGTCGCCCCGCGCCACGGTAGGCATCGGTGGGCACCTTGTTCGTGAAGATGCCATGGACGGTGCATTGCAGGTTCGGGATCGTATACGGCCCGGTGAGCATTAAGCCAGTGAGCGTCGGGATGATCGGCGTTAGTAACTGGTGATACGCGCCGAGGTCAGCGAGGATGTGGACATGCAGATGGGTGATCTTGCCGTCCTTTGTCGCGCCAACATCCACGTAGTCGGTCTGGCCGCGCCCCTGGGTGCCGCTCGCCATACTCTCCGCGCGCGACTCGATCCACTTGATCGGCCGACCGAGTTGCATCGAGAGCGCGGCGGCGATCCCTTCCTCGGCGTAGACATTCAGTTTCTGCCCAAACCCACCGCCGACTTCCGGCACCACGACGCGGACATGGTGCTCCGGCATGCCGATTAGGAGGCTAAGAAAGGTTCGTAGGAGGTGCGGAATCTGCGTCGAGGTCCAGAGGGTGAGCGACTTCTTGCCCTTGTCGTAGTCGGCGACGACCCCACGGCCCTCCATTGGCACGGGGGCGAGGCGCTGATTCTCGATGCGCTGCGACACCTTGATGTCTGCCTCGTCAATCGAAGGGCCGGTCTCATTGAAGAGTTTCCATTCGAATGCGACGTTGGTACCGAACTCCTCGTGAACATACGGTGCGCCCGCGTACGCGGCATCGAGATCAACGATCACCGGGAGCGGTTCGTACTCGATTTGCACGAGGTCCACGGCGTCCCGCGCGACGTAGCGATCCGTTGCGACGACCGCCGCGACTGCTTCACCAACGAAGTTAACCTCACCGACCGCAAGGGGATAGCGCGGCGGCACTTTCAGCCCCTCGCCAAAGCGATGAGCAACGGGCAGGATGCCGACGCCGCTCGCCTTCAGGTCTTCGCCGGTGATGACCGCAAAGACGCCAGGATGCTGTCGTGCTGTCTCGGTATCAATGCTCTTGATTTTGGCGTGGGCATAGACTGACCGGACGATACCACAATAGAGCGTGCCATTTAGTTTCAGATCGTCAACGTAGATGCCTGTCCCTTCGACGAAACGCGGGTCTTCACGGCGCTTGATGGGGGAGCCCACGAGTTTCGGGAGTACCATCGGTTATTCCTTTCTCCCGCGATGATGCGTGGAGAGAAGTGCTGGAACGTCCTTCGTAACCTCGTTAGTCCGCCGCCGCGCCTTCCTTCATATGTTCGGCGGCGTACTGCACTGACTTGACAATGTTGTGATACCCCGTGCAGCGGCAGAGGTTGCCCTGTAACCCTTCGCGAATTTCCGCTTCCGACGGGTGCGGGTTACGCTCTAGGAGTTGCAATGTGGACAGAATCATGCCTGGCGTGCAATAGCCGCATTGCAGGCCATGCTCCTCCCAGAAACCTTCCTGGATCGGGTGCATCTGGCCATCCTTCTGGAGGCCCTCGATCGTCAGCACATGCGCGCCATCCGCCTGGACAGCAAGCATCGTGCATGACTTGACCGACTGGTCGTTGACCATCACGGTGCATGCGCCGCACTGGGTTGTCTCGCAGCCAATGTGCGCGCCGGTAAGTCCAAGCACCTCACGCAGGTAATGCACGAGAAGAAGCCGAGGCTCCACGTCATTCGAGTACTGATCGCCGTTGACGGTCATGGAGACTTTCACTGCGTTACCCCTCCCTACGATATGCGACAAACCCGATAGAGATCCGCCCGATCACGCGACCGGGCGTCAGGACTGCGACGATGATTCCGGCAATTGGCCGGACATGCACTCAAAGAACTTGCCGATGATCGTGCGCGATGCGGGCGCCATCATGCGCTGACCAATACCCGCGAGTGGCCCCATGATGTCGGCATCGCCGTCGTAACTCAATTCCGTGCCATCGCCCACCTCAGCAAGCGAAAAGCGGCCAACGCCCTTGACATTTCCCGTTTTTGCCTGTCCCTCGATGGTCAATGTCCATGTTTCGAGCGGCACCTTCTCCGTTGTCTTGATTGTGCAGGTATACGTCCCCTTGATCCCCGCGATGCCAATCTTCAGGGTAGCACGGTACGCATCTTCACCGATCTCTTCCATGTTCTCGCAACCGGGAAGGCAGTGCGCCAGGGCATCCTTCGACATCATCATGGTATACACCGCTTGCTTGTCTGCCTTGAAGGTATAGGAACCATTGAGATGCAAATGCCTGCTCCCTTCGGAGGCGATGCGAAACACGAAGCGTGGTCACCGCCACGAAACTCCCCTGGCGCCCGAAACGTCGTGCCGTACGAGGATTGTAGCAAGATGCCCCGCTGCCGCAAGGTGCATCAATTTGATATAGCATAATGCTACGTATATGAGCATAGTAAATACCGCTTCCAGCTGGAAAGCATTTCTAAATGCCGAGATAGGCTGTGCGGATAGCGTCGCTGGCAAGGAGGGTTGCCGATGCACCCTCGTGCGTAATGCGACCGGTGTCTAGCACATAGCCACGGCTTGCCTGTTCCAGCGCGGCCTGAATATCCTGTTCCACAATGAGCATTGTCCGACCCTGCGCTTGTACCGTCTTGATGACATCGAAGATCGTATCCACCATGATCGGGGAGAGACCGAGCGAGAGTTCGTCTATCATCAACAATTGTGGCCGGGCCATCAAGCCGCGACCGATAGCGACCATTTGCTGCTCGCCGCCGGAGAGTTTGCCCGCGAGTTGATTGAGGCGTTCCTTGACCCGTGGAAAGAGTGACAGCACCTGGTCAAAATCCTGCCGGATCGCTTTCGCGCCATCGGTCCGGCTGAAGGAGCCCATCATCAGGTTTTCGCGTACCGTCATGCCAACGAAGAGCCGTCGGCCCTGCGGCACATGGCAAACACCCGCCTGCACGAACCGCGTGGACGACTGGCGTACGAGGTCAATCCCGTTGACACGGATGCTGCCGGAGAGCGGGTTCATCAGCCCGGAGAGTGCATTGAGCAGCGTGCTCTTCCCCGCGCCATTCGATCCGACGAGCGCAACGGTCTCACCGGCGTGGATGACGAGGTCAACATCCCAGAGTACCTGGACATCGCCATAGGCGACGTTCAGGCCATGCACTTCGAGCAGCGGCGTCGCGTCGCGCCGGGGGTCGGTAGTCGTCGTGGTCTGCGTAGATACCGTCATGGGTGCGTCTCCGGTTCCGCGCCGATGCCGATAATCGCCACTGGGTTAATCCCCTCGTTGCGCACCTTCTCGGCATACCGTTTGCCGAGATATGCCTCGATGACGCGTGGGTTGCTGATGACCGCCGTTGGCGTGCCCTCTGCGATATTTGCCCCCGCATCCATGACGAAGACGCGATCCGAAACTCCCATAATCGCCTTCATGACATGCTCGATAATCATCACGCTCACGCCGCTCTCCCGCACGCTCCGCACGAGAGCCATCGCCTCCTCGATTTCTACCAAATTAAGGCCGGCCATCACTTCGTCCAGCAGCAGCACTTCCGGCTCCATCGCGAGCGCCTTCGCTAGTTCGAGCCGCTTGCGGTCGGCAATTGTCAGTTCGTCGGCGGAACGATCCCGCACGCGCGCCAAGCCGACGAACTCCAGAACTTCGTCAGCTTTGGCGGCGGCCGCGCTCACACTGCCGCGATTGCCCTTGCCGAAGAGCGCCCCGACGGTAACGTTTTCGCGCACCGACATATTCTGGAACGGCTTGACGACCTGCCAGGTACGCGCGATTCCCATCTGGCCGATCTGGTAGGCACGCGTTTTCGTCAGTGCGGTAGTTACACCACGCATTCTGCCACCGGACGCGCCATCCCCGCCGCCATAGAGGTCTTTTCCATGGAAAAGAATGCGCCCCGTCGTCGGCGGATCAACGCCAGTAATCGCGTTGATAAGCGTCGTTTTTCCCGCCCCATTCGGCCCGATTAGCCCGAGAATTTCCCCCTGTCGCAACTCGAACGACGCGTCGCGTAGCGCCGTCACACCACCGAACACTTTGCTCACATGTTCCGCCGCCAGCACAACCTCAGTCACACATACTCCTCCTGAGATGACAAACCGGGGATAACCGCAAAGACGCAAAGGACGCAGAGACGGAATGAATGAGACAAAACTCCGCAGCTCGTATTTCCTCTTGTATTCTCTGCGTTTTCTATCTCCTCTGCGTCTCTGGGGTTATCCCCGGTTTCAGTTAGACCCGGAACTGGCGCAGGTTACGGACGAAGATGCGCCATGAAAACTTTTGCCGGATGAGATAGACGATGCCGCGCGGCATGAGCAGCACGACGACGACAATCGCCGCGCCGAACAGCACGGCATGGAGGTTCGTGAAATTCTTCCAGAGTGTCTCCTGGATGAAGGTCAGCAGGAATGCGCCGATCACCGGGCCGAGTGGCGTGCCGATGCCGCCGAGCACTGCCATGATGATGAGGCGAACATTCGTCGTCAGGTCGAAGACCGTCGGCGGGTCAATCGTCGAGTGCCAGTATGCGTACAGGCCACCGGCGAGACCGGAAAGCAACGCGTTCAGCGCGAAGGCGATCACCTTGTATATCGTCGTATTGATGCCCATGACGAGCGCGGCGTCCTCGTTCTCGCGGATTGCGACGAGGCCAAAGCCGAGTTTGGAGCGCGCAATCAGGTACGTGACGATAATCGAGACGACAAGCAGGCCGAGGGCAACGTAGTAAAAGAGGTTCGGATCATTTTTTAGTGGCAGGTTGACTGGCTGGCTCGCCCCGAAGATCGCGAGGTTGTTGCAGAGTTCGCGCGTTGTAATTGCTACACCAAGCGTCGCGATAGCGAAGTAATGACCGCGTAGCCGGAGCACTGGCAGGCCGATCAGCGCTCCGTAGCACAGCATCGCCATGCCACCGGCGAGCATCGCCGGAATAAAACTCCACCCGCTTCGGGTCATCAGTTCCGCTGTGACGTACGCCCCGCCACCGAAAAAGGCGACATTGCCGAACGCGGCGTAGCCCGTGTACCCTCCGATAATGTTCCACGCGGTCGCGAGGACGCTGAAGATGAAGAGTTGCGTAAGCAGGTTCATCCAGTAGCCGGTCGCGTGGAGCGGAACGAGGACGAAGATTGGTAACGAGACGAGCGCGCTGATGAGCAGGACGCGGTCCACAATCGTTGCCGTCGTCAGGCGCTTCTTTGCGCTCGTTCCGGCAGGTGCATCAGACCCTTGCGGGCGGCGGATAAGGGGTGCGGCGGTTCTGGCCATCAGCGTTAATACTCCTTTCCCATCAGTCCGTTCGGGCGGAAGACGAGCAGGATGACGAGGACGAGAAAGGTAATCGCGTCCTTGTACCCCGCGCCGAGCACAACCGATCCAATCGTCTCGATCAATCCAAATAAGAGGCCACCGACGAGCACTGCCGGGATACTGCCAAGCCCGCCAAGCACACAGATCACGAACGCGCGAATTGTGTACGACGATCCGATGCTTGGGTCGAAGGGTTGCGTGGCGCTGATCAGTGTGCCGGCAGCGGCGGCGAGCGCCGCGCCGAGTCCGAAGGTGAGCGCGTAGGTGCGCGGGATGTTAACACCCATCAGCCGCGCGGCGGTCAGGTCCATGCCCATCGCGCGGATGGACGCGCCCAACTTCGTGCGCGTCATAAAAAGGGCAAGCAGGCCCGTGATAAGGAAGGCGAGACCTAAAGCGCCGAGTTTCGTGATCGGGATGATCGTACTCCCCAGTTCGATGCTTTTGCCCGCGTATGACGGCGAGACGGAGCGGATATCCGCCTTCCATTTATAGAGCGCGAGATTGGTCACGAAAATCTCGACCCCGAACGTCAACAGGAGCGTGACGAGGAGCGGCGCGCGGACAACGAAGTTGATGATGCCCGCCTGTGTCGCGTAGCCGACGACAAAGAGAATTGCTGCCGCAATGGGCAGGATCAGGAAGGGATCGAGATGCGTCGCGTCCCAGATAAAGAAGGTGGCGAACGCGCCGAGCATGATGAACGCGCCATGCGCGAGGTTGACGATATTCAGGATGCCCCAGACAATCGAGAAACCGAGCGCGACCAGCACATAGACGCCGCCGATCAAGAGACCATTGACGATCTGCTGCGGCCAGAAGGACGGATGAAGGAGGAAATCCATCGGACCTCACCCCCAGCCCCTCTCCGTCACGCGGAGAGGGGAGTAATAATCGAGTGACGGGTGTACGCACGAACTTGTCTATCATCCCTCTCTATCACAATGGAGAGGGACCGAGGATGAGGGTTATCGCTTGTCCCACGGGGGAGTCGGGTATTTGATGTCGCCACTCGCCGCTGCTTTCGGCCAGACGGTAACCTTCTTGCTACCCTGAATCTGCTCGGCAGCCATCGGCTTGTCGACATTGATGCCCCGGCTGTCAAACTTGACGTCTGCATAGAAGGACTGGAACTGAAGGGAGGCGAGGGCATCGCGCACCTTCTCGGTGTCGAGGCTGCCCGCCTTCGTGATCGCCTGCTGGAAGCACTGGCCCCCACAAGTGGATTCGGCGTTCTGATAGGCGGGTTCGTAGCCCGCGAATGCCTTGAACTTCGTCGCGTAGTCCTGTGCAGTGCCGAATTGCGCGTCCTTGTACTGCAACGATGGCGTCCACTGCGTCCCGCCGAAGACATACTCGGCGTCAGCCTTGAGCGAGTCAGTGAACTGCGGCAGCGCCGGTCCAACACTGAAGCCGAATGCCTTTGGGTTGAATTTTAACTCCTTTGACTGCTTCATCACCAGCGCAGCAGAGGCGTAGTGGCCGGAGGAGAGAAAGAGATCCGCGTTCTTCGGCTTGATCTGCGTCAGTTGCGCGGAAACATCTTTGGTGTCCGCCGGGACTTTCTCGTAGTAGATGACGTTCAGCCCCTTCTCCTTCGCGTACGCCTGCGTGCCGTCGGCGACTTCGACCGAGAAGGTATCGTTGTCGGCGAGAATGGCGACGGTCTTGATTGACGGGTCCTTGTCGAGGCAGGCGTCCACGATGCCGCGTAGATAGAACTTGGCGGGCGTGATCGGACAGAAGACGTATTTGAAGCCCCGGTTAAAGATTGCCTCCGCAGCGCCGTTCGATTCGACCATCGGCATCTTGTACTTCTCGGTGATTGCGCTGGCGGAGAGGGTCGGGCTGGTGCCATACGGGCCGAGGACGAAGTTCACTTTGTCCTCGGTGATTAATTTTTCGGTCAGTTTGGCGCTCGTGTCGGGGCTTGATTCATCGTCGTAGTACTTAACATCCACCATGTATCGCTGGCTGCCAACCATCATGCCGCCTGCGTCGTTGACGGTCTTCTTCCAGAAGTTGTAGCCGTCCTGCGTCAGCTTCCCCTCATTAGCGCTCGCTCCCGTCAACGACACTGCCGCGCCGAAGCGGATCGTCCCCGCGACGGGGCCGCTGGGAGCAACGGCGCTCCCCGCCGCTGTGGTCGCGCTCGTCGTCACTGAGGCGACCGATGCGGTTGTTGCAGCAGGCGCTGCTGTCCCGTTCGTCGCCGCAACTGTCGCGGGCGTACTTGCCGCGCCGGTCTTCGTTGTAGCGGTTGTGGAGGCAGGTGTCGCGGTACTACTGCCGCCGCACGCCGCAAGAATGGCAGCGGCGGCACTGCCCGCGATGCCGCCCAGGAATACTCGCCGTGTCACACGATGACGCGGATTTGACATGTTCTGCTCGCTCTGCTTTCTGCGATTACCGCATTGGTTGGGTACGCTCCGTCGCGCGCCTCAAACGTTCTTCGCGTCTTCTAACTACCAAGTGTAGCATACAAAGGATGCGCTATTCGCCTCGTGCATTGAGAGTGAGGATGCATCGAAGGGACGAAAGCGGATGGTACGGACGGCGAGATTCGGCTACACTAGGCATGTGAAGCGTGTAATTCACGTTTCTTATCATGTAGTGGATTGTATGGCTGCACACGAGCGAGGCGATAGCGATGTTTAAGTTTCTTGGCAAGATATTCGACAACAATGAGAAGGCAATCCGTGGCTATATGCCGCGCGTCACACGGATCAATGATCTCGAACCGGCAATGAAGGCGAAAAGCGACGACGAACTGCGCGCCGTGACCGATGAACTGACCGCCCGGCTCGAAGAGGGTGAAACGCTCGACGATATTCTCCCGGAGGCGTTCGCCGCCGTCCGCGAGGCGTCCCAGCGGGTGAACGATATGCGGCATTTCGATGTCCAGTTGATCGGTGGGATCGTCCTGCATGAAGGCAAAATTGCCGAAATGAAGACCGGCGAAGGGAAGACGCTTGTCGCCACCTTGCCGCTCTACTTGAACGCGCTCACCGGTGAAGGCTGCCACCTCGTGACGGTCAACGACTACCTCGCCAAACTTCACGCGCGCTGGATGGGGGCGATTTACCATTTCCTCGGCCTTTCCGTCGGCGTTATCCAGCACGAGAGTTCCTTTCTCTACGACCCAACGTACGAGATCGAGGACCAGAGTTACAACAAATTACGCCCGGTGCCGCGCCCCGAGGCGTACGCGGCGGACATCACCTACGGCACCAATAACGAGTTCGGGTTCGATTACCTGCGCGATAACATGGTCTATCGCCCCGACGAGATGGCCCAGCGCCCACTTGTCTATGCGATCGTGGACGAGGTGGACAACATCCTCATTGATGAGGCGCGCACGCCGCTGATTATCTCCGGTGACGCACAGGAGGCGACCGACCATTACGATCAGTTCGCCCGGATCGCCCGCACGCTGAAGCGGGAACGCGACTACACGATTGACGAGAAGACCCGCTCCGCGAGCCTGACCGATGAGGGGATGGATCGCGTCGAGGAGCAGGCGGGCATCCCCGAAGGGTCGAGCATCTACGACGAACGGTACGCTGACCTAACGCATTACATGGAAAACGCGCTGAAGGCGCAAGCCGTCTATCAGCGGGACAAGGACTACATCGTCCGCGATGGCGAGGTAATCATCGTGGATGAGTTCACTGGTCGGTTGATGGACGGCCGCCGGTACAGTGAGGGTTTGCACCAGGCAATCGAGGCGAAAGAGGGCGTGCATGTCAAGCGGGAGAACCGCACGCTCGCCACGATTACTTTCCAGAACTACTTCCGCATGTACGAGAAACTGGCCGGCATGACGGGCACGGCAGCGACCGAAGCCGAGGAGTTCTACAAGATTTACAAACTCGACGTTGTCACGATTCCCACGAACCAGCATATGGTCCGCGAAGATATGGGCGACTTCGTCTTCAAGACCGAGGAGGCGAAGTTCAAGGCCGTCGCGGCGGAGATCAAAGAACGGCAGGAGAAAGGGCAGCCGGTTTTGGTCGGCACGGTCTCCGTCGAGAAGAGCGAGTACCTGAGCGAATTGCTCACGCGCGAAGACGTGACGCACTTTGTGTTGAATGCCAAATACCACGAGCGCGAGGCGGAGATAATCGTCAATGCGGGCGATCAGAACGCCGTGACAATTGCGACGAACATGGCCGGTCGCGGTACCGATATCAAACTCGGTGACGGTGTACGCGAACGCGGTGGACTGCATATCATCGGTACGGAGCGGCACGAGGCGCGCCGGATTGACAACCAATTGCGTGGCCGCGCAGGCCGTCAGGGCGATCCGGGTTCATCCCGCTTCTACGTCTCGCTTGAAGACGATCTGATGCGACGGTTCGGCTCGGAGCGCATCGCCGGCATGATGGACAAACTCGGCGTAGACGATGACACACCGATTGAGGCGGGCCTGATCTCTCGTTCGATTGAGAGCGCGCAAACGAAAGTTGAGGGATATAACTTCGACCTGCGCAAGCATGTTGTGGAATACGACGACGTCGTCAATAAGCAACGCGAGAAAATCTACGAAGATCGCGCGAAGATCGTTCGTGGCGAGAACATGAAAGATGCCGTCCTCGACGCATTACAGAGCGAGATCGAACACGGGGTGGAGGCGCACAGCGGCGGCAACGAGCAGGATTACGATGTCGAGGGCTTGCTGAAAGCGCTCTCGACCGTGATGCCGATTCCGGTGGACTTCGAGCCTGACACCCGCGATCTCGACGGCCTGAAGCAAGACCTGGTTGCGATGATGGAGGAGGCGTACGAGGCGAAGGAGGTGGAACTCGGCGACGAGAATATGCGCCAACTCGAACGGCTCGTCATGCTGCGCGTTATTGATGCGCTCTGGATCGAGTACCTCACCTCCATCGAGGACTTGCGGATCGGCATTGGCTTGCAGGCATACGGCCAGCGTGACCCGCTGGTTTCGTTCAAGACCGAAGGCTACCGGATGTTCCAGCAACTCCAGCACAACATTCTGCATGACATCGCACATACGATCTTTCAAGTGACGCTCATCCAACAAACGCCGGAGACGAATGTCTTCGCGAATGCCACAACGAACCGTGAAGCCGATGAGGATAGCGGCAAGGCAAAGCGGGCAAAAGCGGGTACAAATGGCAATGGCAAGGTGGGACGCAACGCGCCGTGCCCCCTCGGCTCCGGGAGAAAAGTGAAGCAGTGCTGCGGTGCATGTGGGCTTGGCAATGGCTGCGATGGCCGAGGTGTCGCAAAGTTCGGCGCGCGGGCCACAAACAAAGCGCTGATATAAGGAATTGTCTGGTAGCGTAGGCTGACGCCTACGCTACCGAAACGAAGCTAAAATTCCGGATCGTAGCCCCGGAAGTCCCGCACGATGTCCGCGACTTGTTCGGCGAATGTACCCAACGCCTTTCGACGCGACGCCGTGAGATAGCCGAAGATGACAACCAGTACGAGCAACGCTCCCCATATCCCAATGCCCCGACGTGGGGAATCTTCTTTATCGGTGGCTCCGGCATTGCCGCTATCCATCGGAGGATGCGTGATGACATCGAGGAGTTCGGGGGCGTTCATGGTGTCACTCCTGTATCGCCGTTTGGACATCATCGGTCATGTGCATGGCAGCGGCTTTGCGCTGATCGTCTGTCATAGAGACCATAAGGTCGGCGAGAATACGATTGGCGAGGTCAGTTCGCTCTTCCGGCGTCATCAACTCGATCGCCTGAGAGGCGACCTCGCGGATCGCTTGCACGCGCTCCTCCGGTGTCATGTTACCGATCACCGTGTCAACAACACTCCGCAGTAATCCCATCCGGCTCCGGCTCCTTGTGCAACTATGCGATCATGCGCCGCGAACGCGAGTATAGCATAGTACGATTGCGCGCCTGTTTATTTTGCATCAAGCATGCGAGACTAGGGGTATGACGCGAACGCTTGTGCTCTCCGATATTCACGGAAATAAAGACGCGCTCGATGCAGTCCTTGCGGATGCCGGAGAGGCTGAACGCATCTGGTGCCTTGGTGATGTCGTTGGCTATGGTCCGGAACCTGCGGCGTGTCTCGCGTGGGTGCGCGAGCGCTGCGCTATTGCCTTGTCCGGCAATCATGACTACGCAGTCTTCGAACCGTCGGTTGTCCGCGATTTCAACCCGAACGCGGCACGCGCGGCGGACTGGACGCGTGCGCAACTCTCGGCGGAGGAAGTCGCCTATCTCCGGTCGCTGCCATCGCTCACCGAGGCGGCGGGCGTGACGCTCGCGCATGCAAGCCCTGTCGATCCGATCTGGACCTACATCCTGTCAGTCGTTGACGCGCGTGATGCGTTCAGCGCCTTCGGTGGCGCGCTCTGCTTTGTCGGGCATACCCATGTCGCCGCGTGCTACAGGGAGGCAGATGGGGTGATCGAGCGCGTGCCGGTCACCAATGATGAACTATTTTCCCTAGCCGACGGTCGCTTCATCATCAATCCGGGGAGCGTCGGCCAGCCGCGCGATCGCGACCCGCGCGCGGCCTATCTCTGGTATGACGATACCATGCAAACCGTTGAATGGAAGCGCGTCGCGTATGACATCGCGGCCGTGCAGGTGAAGATTTTTACGGCGGGTTTGCCGGATCGCCTCGCGTCACGCCTCGCCCTCGGTCAATAAGTTTGCGGCCTGGTGGATGCGGGATTATACTCTCCCATGGCTTTCGGCGGTCCAGATTGAGCGAGAGGGGCTCGGAACGTGCCACAGCAGTCTCAGATTCGGTTGCACCGCCAACTAGTTGTTGCAATCAATGGCGGCGCGGTTGATCCGATCATCCTCGATCTCGCCGCAACGATCAGCAAACGGGATCGTATGCAGATTGCAGTGGTGTACGTCGTTGAAGTCAGCCAGCAATTGCCGGTTGATGCCGATTTGCCAGCAGAGTTAGAACGTGGCGAGCGCGTGTTGATTGCCGCCGAGCGAACCGCCCGCGAGCGGGGGTTGCGTGCCACCTATGATGTCCTCCAGGCGCGTTCGGTCGGCGCGGCAATCGTGGACGAAGCGGTGCAACGCGGTGCGGACTTGATCGTCCTCGGCGCAGAACTGCGTGAGAAGTATGGCGAGCCGACATACGGTTCGACCGTGCCCTATGTCTTGAAGCACGCGATGTGCGAAGTGTGGATTTGTCGCGTGCCACTTGCCGCCCCGCCAGTGGCTCGGTAATGCACTCGGCACACGAGAAAGGGAACGGCGACTGCTCATGCAGGAGTCACAGCCAGAGAATAACCGCAAGACCGATGTCGTGATTCTCGGTTGCGGGCGCGTTGGATCGCGACTGGCGACGATGATGGACGGCGACGGCTTCAATGTTACGGTCATTGATACGGACGGCTACGCCTTTCGCCGGTTACCGGAGTCATTTCGCGGGCGCACGATCCTCGGTACCGGCATTGATGAAGACGTCCTCCGGCGCGCGGGCATCGAGGGCGCGCGGACGTTTATCGCGGTCACGAATAACGACAATCCTAATATCATGGCCGCGCAGATCGCGCAGGAGGTCTTCCGAGTACCGGAGGTGCTCGCGCGCGTCTATGATGTCGAGCGGGCAAGCATGTACACCCAACTCGGCCTGAAAACGATTTGCCCCACGGCGACGATTGCGCAGATGTTCCGCGAGCAGGTCACACAACGCCCGAATGCGTCGGGCGTTCCGAGCGGATCATAAGGGAGCGGAGAGATGTATATCGTGGTCGTCGGCGGCGGCAAGGTCGGCTATTACCTGACAAAGACGCTTGTGACCGAGGGATACGAAGTCCTGCTGATCGAGAAAGACGCCACGAAAGTCCAGACGTGGAGCGAGCGCTTTGGCGCTGTTGTCTTGCATGGAGATGGATGCGAGGCCGCGATTCTTGAGAAAGCGGGTGTTGCGCGTGCCGATGTATTGATCGCGACGACGGGTCACGACGAAGACAACCTTGTCGTCGCGCAACTTGGGCAGCATCATTTCAAGGTGCCAAAGGTCATCGCACGGGTCAACAATCCGAAGAACGAGGAGATTTTTCGTCGTCTCGGCGTACAGTACACGGTTAGCCAAACGAACATCATCCTCAACCGCATTGAGGAGGAGATTCCGAATCGTCCGCTGATTCACCTCAGTACGCTGCGCCATGCTGACCTTGCGATTGTTGAGGTGGATATCGAACGTGACGCAGCTGTCGTCGGGCAGGAAATTCGTGCGGTCCGCTTTCCGCCGGATACAATTGTTGCTGCCGTCGTGCGGGACAATAATCTGGTGATGCCACGCGGCGAAACGCGGTTCGTATCCGGTGACCGCATCATCGCGCTGACGCGCCGCGCCCACGAAGGGAAACTGCGTGATGCGCTGGTTGGAGACACGACTTCGTAACCGTGTCTTTGTTCATAACGTACTATCTCTCCTTGATTAGTGATGGGCAATGGTAATGAGCCCCACGATGCCAAAGATGTACAGTATCAGCACAACGACCGAGTCGAGGCCCATATTCAATACCTGGCGCCGGGGCCTGAAAACGAGGCCATAGAGGTAGACCGTCGTGAGCAGGATGCCCAGCCCGGCAAGATAGATATCGGTATTCTGCGCATGCGGCAGGACGGCCTGACCGGAGATCAGGCTTGCAACGAGAAACAGCACGGGCAGGAAGGCATTGCCGCCAAAGATGTCGCTGAATGCGAGCCGATAGTCGCCGATCTTCACCGACGCCAACCCAGTTGCGACTTCGGGGATAGCGGTCGAGGCCGCGAGAAAGGTCGCACCGAAAAGCACGCCAGTCATGCCAACGTGACTGGCGATGGCGTTGCCGCTCTCTTCGAGCGCCACGCCGGCGATCAACGTCGCAACAGCCGCTGTGAGGAAGACGATTACCTCGTGCGTCGTGCTCTTGCTGGTCTTGTTCGTGACCTTCTTTTCCTGCGTCTTCGCCGTGTCGCTCGCTTCCTGCCCGCCCGGAGCGTTGCCTTTCTCCTGCCATGGCAGGTCGGTGCGCGCTTTATTCAACAGCCAGAGGCCAACAAGCCATAACGCCGCGATGAGGACACCGCCGGGCGCGACCCGAGCGATGATCAGCCCCGACGGGAGTTGGGCACCCATAATGGCGACAACGAGCACGGCGATCACCAGCACACCTTCGAGCACGATCAGCAGGGATGCTGCCATGTAGCTCAGCGGATGTTCCTGCCGCACACCGAACTGGTCCAGGATTACGAGCACGACGGTCTGGATGGCAATGCCGCCCAGGATGTTGCCGATAGCGATGCCGAGATTGTGGCTGAGCGCGGCGCTCACAGTGATGGCGATTTCGGGCAGATTGGTGGCGATGGAGAGGAGAATGAGGCCGCCAAGCGCCTGGCCCAGGCCAAAGCGCGACGACAGCACATCCGTCGTATCGGACAGCCTTGTGCCCGCGACCCAGATCACACCGGCGGCGGCGACGAAGATTGCAAGCAAGAGGGGAAGGGAGAATGCGTTGAACATATCAGCACCATACCCGAACGACTGTCACCGTGCTCCATGCAGGACGCATGCTTACCCCTCTTCGTGGATTCGTCATCCATTCACACGCTTTACGTGCCACTACGGGAAAATGCCGAGCGCCTGCGCGGCGTCCACGACGCGCTTGACGGCGAGGACGAGCGCGGCGGTGCGCAGGCTGATCATATGCTGTTGTGCAATCTCATCCAATTCATTGAAGGCGCGCACCATGAAGACATGCAGGCGGCTGTTCACTTCGCTCTCGGACCAGGCAAAGGCCTGGAGTGCCTGCACCCACTCGAAGTACGAGACGATCACCCCGCCCGCATTCGCGTAGACATCAGGTACGACCGTGATTCCCCGCTCGCGCAGGATGGCGTCCGCTTCAGGTGTTGTCGGGCCGTTCGCACCTTCCGCCACCAACTTGGCGGTGATCTCGTCGGCATTCTGCTCGGTGATCTGCTTTTCGAGCGCGGCGGGGATGAGGATGTCGCATGGCAGCGTCAGTAACTCTGCATTCGTCACCGCATCCGCACCGGGAAAGTCCGTCAAGCGACCAGTGCGCACCGCATAGTCGGTAACGGCGGCCATATCGAAGCCGCCCGGATTATAGATACCACCAAATACATCCGAAACACCGACGACGGTGGCACCCGCCGCAGCGGCCATTCGTGCCGCTACCGAGCCAACATTACCAAATCCCTGCACGACCACTCGTGACCCTTCCAAGGCAAACCCCTCCCGGCGGCATGCCTCCTGAATCGCGAAGACCACCCCCCGCCCCGTCGCCTCGTTCCTGCCTACCGATCCACCGACATTGACCGGCTTGCCTGTCACCACCCCCGGCACGCTATGCCCCGCGTTCATCGAGTACGTGTCCAGTATCCACGCCATTACTTGCGCATTCGTGTTTACGTCCGGCGCGACGATGTCCCGGTCGGGACCGATCAGCACGCTGATCTCAGCGGCGAAGCGGCGGGTCATGCGTTCGAGTTCGGCGAGGGAGAGGCGCTTGGGATCAACGGTGATGCCACCCTTCGCTCCCCCATATGGGATGTTGACAACCGCACATTTCCAGGTCATCCACATCGAGAGCGCCTTCACTTCGTCCAGGCTGACGCTCTGGTGATAGCGCAGTCCGCCCTTGGCAGGACCACGCGCGATGTTGTGCTGGACACGATAGCCAGTGAAGACTTCGATGGAGCCGTTGTCCATCTTGACGGGGAAGTTGACGGCGAGTTCACGTTTGCAGTGGGTAAGGATGGCACGCCAACCGGGATCGAGGTGGAGGATGTCGGCGGCGAGATGGAACTGACCGACAGCGATGTCGTAGAGGCTGCGCTCCGGTTCGCCAATCGAAGACTGTACGGCGGTACCGGTCGTTGCAGTACGTGGATCGGTGGTTGTAGTGACCATACGTAGTAGAACCCTCCCAGTAGGCGATTGGTCGTTAATGCCGGTGACGCATACACGGTGCCAGCACCACGCAGCATTCGCTTGTTACGCGTTAGGATAGCGGACACGGCACGGCAGGCGGGGCGGTTACTGCCACCACCGCCTGCCGCTCCGAATCGACCTACGGGAAAATGCCGAGTGTCTGCGTCGCATCCACGACACGCTTGACGGCGAGGACAAGCGCAGCGGTGCGCATGCTAATGTTGTGCTCCTGCGCGATCTCGTAGACATCATTGAAGGCACGTACCATGATCGTTTGGAGGCGGCTATTCACTTCGTCTTCCGACCAGGCGAAGGCCTGGAGCGCCTGCACCCACTCGAAATACGAAACCGTGACGCCGCCCGCATTTGCTAAGATATCCGGGAGTACGACCGCGCCCTTATCGAAGAAGATCGCATCCGCTTCAGGCGTCGTCGGACCATTGGCCGCCTCGGCGATTAGTTTGGCGGTGATCTTGTCGGCATTCTGCTCGGTCAGTTGCTTTTCGAGGGCGGCGGGGATGAGGATGTCGCACGGCAACGTCAGCAATTCCGCGTTGGTCACCGCGTCCGAGTCGGGGAAGTCCGTCAGGCGGCCATGCGCGTTTTTGTAGGCTGTCGCGGCGGCGATATCGAGGCCTTTGGCATTATAGACACCGCCGCGCGAATCGGAGATACCGACGACCTGCGCGCCGGATGCGCTGAGAAGCCGAGCGGCAATTGATCCCGCATTGCCGAAGCCCTGGACGACGACGCGCGACCCTTCGAGCGGCGTTCCCGTCCGGCGGCATGCCTCTTGGATGGCGAAGACCACCCCGCGTCCCGTCGCCTCATTGCGGCCCACTGATCCACCGACGTTCACTGGCTTCCCGGTCACTACCCCCGGCACCGAATGCCCTGCATTCATTGAGTACGTGTCCAGTATCCACGCCATGATTTGCGGTGTCGTGTTGACATCCGGGGCGGGGATGTCGCGGTCGGGGCCGATCAATACACTGATCTCAGCGGCGAAGCGGCGCGTCATCCGTTCGAGTTCGCTGAGACTGAGTTGCTTGGGATCAACGGTGATGCCGCCCTTCGCGCCACCGAAGGGAATGTTGACGACGGCGCATTTCCACGTCATCCACATCGAGAGCGCTTTGACCTCGTCGAGGCTGACATTCTGGTGATAGCGCAGGCCACCTTTGGCAGGACCGCGGGCGATGTTGTGTTGGATGCGGTAGCCGGTGAAGACCTCGATGGAACCATCATCCATTCTGACGGGGAAGTTGACGACCAGTTCGCGTTTGCAGTGGGTGAGGATAGCGCGCCAGCCGTGGTCGAGGTCGAGGATGTCGGCGGCGAGATGGAACTGACCGACGGCGATGTCGTAGAGGCTGCGCTCCGGCTCGCCGATCGAAGATTGCACCGTGCCATTGGTCGCAATGGCAGTCGGTGTCACCTGTGTACTAACCATCTGAGGTTGTCCCTCCCAATAGTGCGTGGAATGACTCTCTCCGGTAATCACGCTCCGAACCTACCGGAGCCCGGCGTCCCTTCGTCCGCCGAGGTATGGCCCAAAAAATAAACCGGAAGGTCCTATCACTTCCGGTCTATCTCCTCTTTATTCAGGCGTCGCGAGACGCCGTATGAGCGACTCGCGTACGACCTGATTGTTCGCCGTGCCACGGCTCGCTTTCATTACCTGTCCGACGAGCGCATTGAGCGCGTTCGGATTCTTACGATAGTCCGTGACCATCTTCGGATTGTCCGCGATCGCGCGCTCAATCAATGCCAGTATCGCGCCTGTGTCACTCTGCTGCGCCAGGCCGCGCTCTTTCACAATTGCTTCGGCGCTCTGTTGCGTCTCGGCCATCGCCACGAAAACCTCTTTCGCGATGCTCCGCGAGATGACACCCCGCTCGATTACGTCCATGAGGCCCTGAACATGGGCGGGTGATGGTGCATCAGCAAGGCGAATGCCCCGCTCATTGTTAAGAGTGAGCCAGTCGTTCTTGATGAGCGCTGCCGCCAGTGCGATACGCTTCGGGTCTGATCTATCGCCAACGATCGCCTCAAAGTAATCGCCAAGTTCCCGCGATTCACTGAGCGCCGCCGCATCACTGACGCTCAGGCCGAAGTCAGTCATGTAACGGTGGCGGCGTACATCCGGGAGTTCCGGGAGCGACGCGCGCGCTTCCGCGATAAAGGCATCGGAGAGGACGAGCGTCGGCAGGTCCGGTTCCGGGAAGTAGCGGTAATCGTCCGCGAATTCTTTTGTCCGTTGCGGCACAGTGACGCCGCGCTCTTCGGACCACCCGCGCGTTTCCTGGATCAATGTACCGCCGGAGCGGAGGACGCTCGCTTGCCGCTGCACTTCGTATTGCAGTGCGTGATAAACGCCGCGAAACGAGTTCACATTCTTGATTTCGACTTTTGCGCCCAATTCGCTCGATCCGCGTGGTCGAAGCGAGATATTCGCATCGCACCGCAGTGCGCCTTCCTCCATGTTGCCGGTGGACGCGCCAATATATCGCAAGATGTCCCGCAGCGTAACGAGGTATGCGCGCGCTTCTTCAGGTGAGCGCATGTCCGGCTCACTGACGATTTCCAGGAGCGGCACACCGGCCCGGTTGAGGTCCACGAGTGAGTAGCCTGAACCGTCGGCGTGCGTGCGGTGCAACGAGCGCCCCGTGTCTTCTTCCATGTGAACACGCGTGATGCCAACGTGTCGCTCGCCCGCATCAGCGAACACATTGACGAAACCGCCGCGACTGAGCGGCAGATCATACTGCGAGATCTGGTAGCCCTTCGGTAGATCGGGATAGGTGTAGTTCTTCCGGTCGAACTTGCTTTCGCGCTGGATCTCACCGTGCAGTGCGAGCGCGACACGCACCGCCTGGCGCACCGCTGCGCGATTGATGACGGGTAGCACGCCGGGCATGCCCATACAGACGGGGCAGACATTCGCATTCGATTCACTGGCGAACGACGCCGCGCTACAGCCGCAGAACATCTTGCTATTAGTGATCAATTGGGCGTGAATTTCGAGACCGACAACGGTTTCAAATGCGACGGCTGATGCAACCGTATCAGTGATCACGAGACCTTCCTTCGTCACGCTATCCGCAGATGCGGATGGTTGCATATCACACAATTCAGCATACCACCGCGTCTCTGCCACTTCAAACGCGCGCGCGACTCTGGTATCGTACCGCGATGGTGAGTGCGACGGACGATTATGATGTCATTATCGCGGGCGCGTCGTATGCGGGGTTGACGGCTACGCGTCACCTCAACCGGCACGGCCACCGCGTGCTTCTCCTCGACGAACACGCGATCGGCGCGGTGCGGCATTCGGCATGCGCCGTGCCGACACGAACGCTCGCGGATGTCGGTGGCCTGTCGAGTAGTGTACAAGAGACCGCGTGGGGCGTCATCCACACGAAATTGAACACGGTGCGCTACCGGTCGCCGGAACCGTGGACGATCTTCGATCATCGCGCCGTGTGCGACACGCTTCGCGTACAAGCGCCGCATGTGCCGTTTCTACAAGCGCGCATCACGCAATTCGACGGTCACGCGGTGACAACAGACAAAGGGAGATTCACCGCGCACTGTTTTCTCGACGCGACTGGGTGGCGTGCCGCGCTCGCGTCCGCGCGTCAACCCGGCTTCATTGATCGTGGCCGCGTGACGATCGGTATGGAAGTTACCGTCCCCCATCGCACCGACGCGATGCATTTCTACGTCAATCGCGAAATCGTCCGTTGGGGGTACGGGTGGATTTTCCCCTGCGGCGATACATCACGCGTCGGGATCGGTGCATTTGATAACCCGAAAGGCATCCCCGATTTGCTCCGCGCCTTCCTGCGCCGCCTCGGGATGTCGGATGATCTGCGCAGCGTCGAGCGCACCGGTGGCTTCCTGCCATGGCAACAGCGTCCCGCTGTCCTCGACAACCTCTGGCTTCTTGGCGACGCTGCCGGGCATTGCCTTCCCCTGACTGGCGAGGGCATCCGGTTCGCTTTTCAGGATGGCGATCTGGCGGGCCACTTGCTCGATGAGATGCTTGCCGGAACCCGCACATGGGATACCGCAAGCGCAATCTACGCGAGCACAATCGAGCGACACCGCAGACGCATTGGCTCCTTTACGCACCTGCAAAACTTTGTCCGGCATGTCCCGAACGCAGCATTCGCACCAATGGCATGGTTGCTAGCCCGTCGGGCAGTCTGCAGTTGGGGCCTGACACGCTATCTGAACTGGGAACACGACGCGGTTCCCGACGTGCCATGATGGATATCCGGTGCCAGCATGAACATATCCCGCAAGACTCTGCGAAAGACTCTGGCTCGTGACGTGCCGTGTTTCAGTTATCGTTTCCACCTATAACGGCCTGCGGTATCTCGTGCCGTGTCTCCACGCACTCCAGGAACAGACCTTTCGGGAGTTCCGTAGTATTGTCGTGGACGACGGTAGTAACGACGGTACGTGTGATATCGTCCGCCGGAACTTTCCCAGCGTCGGCATCGTGCGATTCCCCCGCAATGGGGGATTGGCGCGGGCGCATAATGCGGCGATTGCGGCAAGCGACGCCGAGTATGTCGTGCTGCTTAATAATGACACGGAGCCGGAGCCGCAATGGCTTGAACGATTAGTCGCCGCAGCCGATGCGCGCCCGGATGCCTGGGCAGTCGCGTGCAAACTCCGCTTGTGGGATCGCCGCGACGTGCTCCATGCGGCCGGAGACGGGTTTGGCACGGATGGCATACCGCGCAATCTCGGCGTCTGGGAACGCGATGATGGGCGATGGAACGACGGCCGGTGGGTCTGGGGACCGCAGGGCGGCGCAGTCCTCTATCGTTGCGCCGCGTTGCGTGCGTTGTCGTCCGATCCGGCCGGCACCCCGTTTGATACGTCGTTCTTTATGTACTGTGAAGATGTGGACCTGAATTGGCGGGCGCGATTGTCTGGCTATCCAACGGCATTCGCACCGGACGCCATCGTCTATCATCACTTGAGCGCGACAGGCGGTGGCAGGCTCGCCGCGTATTACGTCGGACGTAATACGCTCGCCGTGCTCGTCAAAGATGTTCCGGCGACCATCCTGCGGCGACATTGGCGGGCAATTGTGCGGGCGCAACTGCGCATCACATGGCAATCGCTACGGCATTGCCGTGAACCGGCGGCGCGGGCGCGGTTCCGTGGCCAGCTCGCCATCGTCCCCATGGTACCCGCACTCCTCCGGGCACGCGCGGTCGTGCAATCGCGCCGTACGGTTGCAGACGCGACGCTGGAGCGCGATCTCGTCACGGATTGCCAGAACGCTTGATACCCGGACAGACGCTGCTGTTACCGTCTTAGTCGAGCCATCCTCGCCGCCGGAGGACTTCGCTGCCGAGCAGCCCAAGCGCAATACCCTTCGTGTCCGGGTGATACTCGAATCTGTTCCGCTCGAAATACTGAACCAGATAGGTGAGGGTATCGGTCGCGCTCTTCTCCTCGAACGGCTCGCACAGCGGGAGCCCGTAGATCGGCAGGCCGCCATGCGCGTCCCAATATGTTTTGAATGCACCGCTGAGCGTGTGGCCGGTCTCCGGGAAAAAGCGTTTGTCCGCCGTGTCGTCCACATGCGCGATAGCGGCGAACGCTTTTTCGCCGTTGCGGCCTTGCGTAATCATGATGCCAAGGCGGCCTAGTTCGATCGCATACGGTGTCCCGGCCTTTTCGGTATGCGCCTCGAATCGAGCGCGCTCGAAATACTGGACTTTGTATATCTTCTTATCGTCTGGATTGGTGTCGTTGAAGACTTCCGTGATCGGATAGCCGAATTGGCCGAGGCCACCGTTCGCATTCCAGTAGGCGAGAAAGTCCGCGCCAACATTGTGTTTGGTCTCGCCGAAGAACCTGGTCGCCGCATCAGCGGACGCCGACGCCGGATCAGATGGATTGGCCTGGATGCTGATTTGCACAGCGTCATCAGTGTCGAGCGGGCCACCGCCGTCTTGCATGATTGAGACGACGAGGCGGCTGCGCTGGACGACTGTTGCATGCACGGCTACGGCAATCGTGGCCGATTCGCCCGGTTGCAATGTGCGCCCAATGCCCCACCGATAGGGCGGATCGCTGCTCGCCAGCAGTTCGGGGCCCATTGCGACCCGGACTCCCCCCTTCGTGCCGATGAAGCCGCGTTTCGCGTAGGTGTCGCCCTCAGTGTAGACGAAATCAGGCGGTGGCTCCTGCGCGGTGATTGGCGCGGAGCCGGTATTCTTGATCGTGATCCGCGCGCTGAGCGTTTCTCGGGTGAAGAGATTGGTCGGTCCCCAGGAAATCGCGCTCAGCGTAGCATCGATCTGACCGCTCTGGGTGATCGGTGCCTTGACGACATCCAGCGGGTTTGCCGCGACGGGATCCGCACTCGGATCGCCCGTCCAGAATGGCAGGCCCTTGAGTTCGCGCCGGACATTGTTCATTTGCGGGTAGAATCCGTCGCCCGGGCAACTCGTATTGATGACGCCCCGGTGGCCGCTGATATTCATCACGTTGTCACGATCAATGAAGAAACTCTTCCCAACCGGATCGAGATCGCTCGCCTTTGCGCGGATAAGGGCCATCAGCGATGACCGCGCGGCGTCCGAAATCATGTGATCGGTGTACGTCCCAAGGATCGCGATACCGATACTCCCCCCGTTATATTGCAGCGCATGACCACCGACGACGCGATCGCCACCAAACCTGCCCTCATACACTGTGCCCTGCTGGTCTATCAGGAAATTGTAGCCAATGTCTCCCCACCCGCGGGAAACAGCGTGATACTGGTAGATAGCTCGCAGGCTGGCGCGCGGGTCAACCTCCGGGTCACGCGTCACAGTGTGATGCACGATCACTTTTTTGATTGTCCGGTATTCGGTCGGCCAGATCTCCTTGTACTCTTTATCGAAGCGCAGCTTTTCGTCGGCTGACCATCCCACGCGTGGGACGATGGTGATGCCGCTCACGGCCTCCGTATGGAATACTCCGTCGCCTGAGGATACGAGCGTATTGACGGCAGTGAGTTGAAAGAAACGGAGGGACGCCGGGGCAAGGGCGCCGCTTCCTTGTATCGAGGCTGCGAACTGCACGAAACGCGCGGGGGAGCCAATGACGAGATCGCCAAACGTTGCGGTATCCCGAAGATCGCGCGCATGGGAATCCGCGTGGAGATGCTGCCAAGCGTCCCACGTCATGCCATCAGCGCTCGTGCGGACAGCTATATCTAGCGTTACACCGGGCGAAAGTGAGGCGTCCCACTGCGATTCAAGGGCGTTGAAGGAGATAGTAGATTGGAGTATGGGCGACAGATACGGCGCAATCCTGAGGGGAATGTCGCGTTGCTCCCACGTAAAGCGCGTGGCGAATGGTTCGGCATTGACGGCTTTCGGCAATGTGTACAGGGTCGAACCTGTCGCAACGATCAGCATACGGCTTCCGGCACGCAGCACTGTCCGCCGGGTAATCTGCTGCTCAAACCCCATACCACCTCCCGTCTGAATAGGACAGATAACCTCATCGCATCACGAACGTACACAACGTACATGAATAGGATTGTTACGTCAAGTTTGAGCTTGCTGACTTGCTGACAGAATGGCGAACCGCTAGGATGCGGACGAGTCGTGAGGAGGCGTCGTGAGTGATCGGTTGATTGTGCGTCGTCGGGGTGAATGGGCGCAACTCGAGGCGCTCCTTATGGTTCGCGCTGGTGCGGAGAGTGCGGAGCACACGGAGGAACTCGGCTGGCGGTATCGCGAAGCGAGCGCCGATCTCGCCCTAGCCCTCCGCGAATGCCCGACTGACCCCGCGACGCGCTACCTGAACGATCTGGTCGAGCGCTCCCACCGACGCCTCTACCGGCGGCGGCATCATGCCACACAGGCGGTATGGCACTTCTATCGGGAGACATTCCCGCGCCTTTTTCGCGAGACCTTTCGCGACACGCTCGCGGCGTTCGCCATCGTTTTTATTGGCTTCGCCCTCGCCTACATTGCGACCTTCGTCCGCCCCGCACTGGCGGAGTCTTTTGTGCCAGGCGGGAGCGGCGTCATCGAAACGATTAAACAGGGGCATACCTGGTTCGATACGCCATCTGCCGAGCGGCCATTTGTGTCATCGTTCATCATGACGAACAATATCCGCGTCACACTGCTCTGCTTCGCGGGCGGTGTGTTACTGGGCATCCCGACCGTGCTTGTCTTGCTCCAGAACGGATTGCAGATTGGGTCCATCGCGGGGTTGACGCAGGTATACGGCATCCATGGTGCACTGTGGTCGTTTGTCGCGGCGCACGGATTCCTGGAACTCTCGGTGATCTTTATCAGCGGCGGCGCGGGATTGCGCGTGGCACGGGGTATCATCCGTCCGGGCCTGTGGTCACGGCGCGAATCAATTGCGCACGCTGGCCGAAGCGCGACATTAATTGCGTGCGGATGCGTCCCACTGCTGGTCATCGCGGGCACATTGGAGGGTTTTGTCTCGCCCTCAGCGCTTCCCAGCGGGCTGAAATTGCTCATTGGCCTGACAACCGGCGTGGTACTCTATGCATATCTCTTGCTTGGTGGCCGAGGGAAAGACAATCGAACCGAAGACAAAAACGAATCATGAGGGAGCAAACCATGAATGAAGCAACGGTGGAGCAACGGCTGGCTGACCTAGGTCATCAACTACCGCCGGTCTCGCCTCCGGTCGGCTCATACGTGAAAGGAGTCGTCGTCGGCAACCTGCTCTTTTTATCCGGTAATGGCCCCGATCAACCTGGCTACACGTCGCCGAAGGGCAAAGTCGGCGGTGATGTCACCATCGAGCAAGCGGTGGAGGCGGCGCGATACGTCGGACTCAATTTGCTGGCGGCGGCGAAGGATACATTGGGATCGCTCGACCGCATCCGGCGGGTCGTCAAATTATTCGGAATGGTGAATAGCGCACCCGATTTCGGGCAGCAACCGCGTGTCATTAACGGGTGCTCGGACTTATTCCTCGCCGTGTTCGGTGATACAGGGTGCCATGCTCGCTCGGCGGTCGGTATGAGTGCGCTTCCCAATGACATCCCCGTCGAAATCGAGGCGATCTTCGAGGTTGAGTAGCGCATCTGCCACGAACGCCGCGCTTGCGCGCACGATCAATCATCCGCAATACGTTCAGATTTTGATCGAGAATCCTTGCGTTTGCAGCGCGTCCTTTGGGAGCGTCCCCTTGTCCACGCCATTGACGCTGTATGTCACATTGTCCGGTTTGCCGCAATAAATCGTGACGGTCTGCTTCGCTTCGATTTCGCGTGTTTCACCCGGATTGATGTACCCGACCGTTTTAGCATTCTTGTCACCATCGGTGTAGATCTCGACCCACGCTTTAACGCTCGAAGTAATTGAAACCTTGAGGCTCGTCGCGGCAGTAGCGGATACCGTCGCATTTGCGGTTCCTGTCGCGGGAACGAGCGTTCCCACAGCGGCCACAGTTGTGCCTGGTGCCGTACCCGACGGGGTTTGGATACGAATCGTACTCGTGCCGATCCCTGCGGTTGGGGTGATTGCCGTCGTATTAATCAGTGCCGGGGCACCCACGAGGGCGGTCGGCGTGGCGGCGACTGTGGGGACATCAATGATCGGCTTTTTCGGCGGTGTCTTCACGAGGAGACTGTAACCCCAGGCGGCCACAAAGCTCAAAACGAGGGTGACAAAGATAATGACAACAAAGTTTGGTGAGAAGGGACCGGACGTATTGACCTGCCGCCCAATCGGTTGTGGCCGATAGACCGCGTCCGGTTCGCCGCGTGCCTCGTTGAACAACCGGACCATTTCCTGCGGATTGAGTTGCAGCCAGTTGGCATAATTATAGACAAATCCGCGTGCGTAGATGCCGGCGGGTAGCAGCTGAAAGTCACCTGATTCGAGCGCCGATAAATGCCGAGCAAGAATACGGGTCTGTCGCTCGGCATCTTGAAGGCTCCGGCCTAATCCAAGACGCGCGTCGCGCAGGATGGCCCCGAAGGTCGTCGGCTGAATCGGACCTCCGTGCTCCCACGGGCTTTGCATCACTGACGCTGAATCCTTCCCAGACCGCGCTCACCGTGAACCATGCGCGGCCTGTGTATTCCCCTCCCAATGCACCGTCCGTATGATGCGTCCGCAGTATACGCACGACCGCTGTGTTTGTCACGTCATTTGGCTGCGAGCTGCGACTACAGGCGTATACGTTCGCGGGATCAACCTCACCCCCGGCCCCTCTCACCTGCCCAAAGGGCACCCGCGATGGAGAGTGGCCGGGGGGGGGTACCCTAGCTCGCACCGGGACGGCGCGTCCCGGTCTGCCGAATTTCCTCTTCGTGCATTTCTTCAAGCAGTGCATCGGCCAGCGGTGTGGCTGCGATCTGCTGGGCCGAGGCCGCTTTCGCTAACCACCATTGATCGTTAGCTGCCCACCATGTCCCGAGGCACGAAAGACACGCGAGATCATTCGGGCCGACGAGTTGTGGGGTCGGGAAGGCGAAATGATTTCTGCACCAGCCGCGGTCGCCACTCTCCGCCGCCTGGAAGTCACGGCAGTTCGCGCAGCGTTTGCCCCGATGCCGTTGCCGCTCCGCCGCGTACCAATCGGCTTCCAAGGGCCGCATCTGCTCGTTGCCTTGCCCTGCCGGTGACCCCGGTGCGTCATTGAAATGCGGTGGCGCATTCTCTGTCTGGCGTGGTGGTGCCGGTTGTTGATAGGGAGAAGGCACTGGCGCAATCTGCGTCCCGGGGGGAGCGGCACGGTAGGTGGATACGGCTGGCTGGTCGGTATAGTCGTGCCTCGGTGTGACGGGAAGATTTGCCGTCACGGCCGTGTGTGGCGCTTGGGGAACGGTGGGTTGCGGTGGCGCCGTATCGGCAAGCCGCGGACGGCCAACGCCCTCATCCCCGACGACCGTCGCACGCGGCGAAGAGCGGCGAACGTCGTGACGTTCTCCTAACGAGCCGGAGGCACCTGCCGACGCGACAATCGTATCCAGTCGCCGTTGCGGCACTGCGTCACCAGACTGTTGCGCGATTTGCCGACGTTCCAGCGCCCGACGATGCGCTTCGCCGACATTCGATGTTCGCGAGCGTGCAACCGGCATCAGCGGCTCCTCAGTGATCGGCCGGGGTTGCTCGACGCCGACGATAATGTCGTCCGGTCGCTTCCCCTGATAGCCTGAACGCTGCCGTGCCGGGTCCGGCACGGGCCGGTTCTGCCCCGGCAGGGCATCATTTGCGCTTGCAGCCGATTCGTAATAATCATGATCCCATCCAATGCGACAAGCAAGTTCCTGACGCCGAACGAGCGCGAGCCCGACAATCTCCTGACAGCGTTGATTGCGGCACCAGCCGGACTCGCCGATACCACTTTGCTCAAAGAACCGGCAGGAGCCACACTCGCGTCTCGCCACGTACTATTCCACCTTCCGTCAGCCCCGTCCAACTGTAGTCTAACACAGGTTAAAGCGACAATCCTGCGCCGCATACCGCAATCATACAATACGTACTAGTGTACGTACTACTCTTTCGGCTCCTCAAAACGATGCAAATGTAGACTCTCTGTGATCGGTACATGAATCTAGTTCGCTTGCCGGCAGAATACCGTCGGAGGGAATGACCGTCAGCGTGTGCGTGAAACGATCGCGCGCCAGATACGCACTAGGAAATCGGCGGAACGGCGCAATGGCGCGTGTGCCGTCCTGAACATCGCCGATGCCAGACAGAACGATGATGCCTGACTCTTTCGCATTGCGTGATTCTGATGCCTGCGAATGTTCCAGCAGCGCCCACGCAACGGATTCTGTCACACTGCCGACGACGAGTGTGCCGTGAAATGACCGGATCACCGCCTTCAGATGGGCGGTGTCCGCGATATGCGCGACAATCATGCTCGCCGACGCTGTTGGCGTCCGCAGTATTGCTGGCTCAGTGACCGCACTATCGAGCAGCGCTGGATCGAAACGGAGTGGGCCGATGGTGTGAATAGTGTCAGCAAATGCGTATCCGCATCGCGCTACCTCTGACCTGATAACAAGTTCTCGCCGACTGATAGCGCGCACGATGCCACCGTAACGCGCGTACTGCGGAAATTCGGCGCGCGTATCGCGGATGACGAACGCGCCGCTCTGCGGAAGCCCGCGCATCAGGCCATTGGCGGAAGCGCGCACATTGCGTGTCACCAAGCCAACCCGGCGTGTGCCAAGTGATGTGCCTGCTTTGCAGGACATTCCCTCGTACCGTGCGATTTCTCCTGCGGCAGCGTCTTCAGAGAGGTGGAGCGTCGCTGCATAGGCAATAATCGCTGGAGCGCCGGGACCAGTAGCGATCAAGTCCCCAGCGGCAACCGCGTCACCGCACTGAACACGCGCCATATCGCCTTCTTTGAGCGCGTACGATGTATCCATTGTATCGCGTCGCACGATGACCCCTCGATTCTCTTCAACGGTCTGATCGGTCATTCGTCGCTGAGGCGGGGCGCAGACGGCTGCTGACGCTTGGGCGCGACGGATGCGGTGTGAGAGCGGCGAGCGGGCGACGACGCGTATCTATCAGGAGACCGCCTGGGCCACCATGTACGCGGACTTGGTCATCGGTTGATGCGTCGTCCGTTCGTCCGAAGGTCGCTGATCCCAAGCAGGGGATTGCCATCAACGTGTCGGGTGTCACTTCGATAGTGACGGTGCGGTCATCGCTCGCGAGCGTCGCAGTCATGACGCCGCGCGCGCGTCTGCCGGGTAATGCCGCCTGCACTACCGATCCGGTCGGCACGAGCGCATCGTGGGCGAGGAGACTCGACGCGTCGGCAGGATGCGATACTGACAACGCGCCGACTGCTGGGATGAGATCGTCGTCATCGCAGGTCACGATGGCGACGCGCACCGACGGCATGAGGTTGGCGACGAAACGCAATGCTGCCGCATGCGACACCAGTCGTGCGAGTGTGGGGCCAAGCACCCATAGTGCCCCATCCGGGATCGGCAATGCGATCTTTTCTAGCATCATCGAGAGCGCGGCATGGGCAAATCCGGCGGCAATGACGCGATCCTTTTCATCCGCGAGCATCGCCACTGGCGCGGAGATTCGGCGCAACGCCCATTTGCGCAGGGAACTCGCGCTGACGGCAAAAGGAACCCAGCGGCTAATATGCGCGGTTTCGCAGCGATTGAGCAATCGCACTGCACTACGCGCGTAATCAATCTCCGAATCGTGATGGACGTTCACCCCGTTGTCGTCCGCGATCATGACGGTTGCACCATCCGCGACATCAAGGTAGACGCACGGTCTCCCACATGCCGCACGAACGGCCCGAAGTGCAACCGCGAGCGCTTCCGTCCGCGCGAGGATCGGCGCATCGGCGGCGTTCCCGCGCAGTAATCGCGCGGCGCGGAGGCAATTCAATGCGCCGGTAAGGTGTGACGCCCGATGCGCGTCACGCGGAAGAAAGATTGCGTCAGCTGCTACCGTGTCGGCAAGGTCGGCGTCGGACGCGAGCAGCAGTACACGCGCCTGCCCGTCTGCAGTTACCTCACCCAGTGCAGTGAGGAATTGCGCTGCCCAAAGCGGCAGGACGCCGGGTGGCACAACGACGAGGAGCGCTTCAATCCGCCCGTCTCGCCATGCATCGGTTATTGGCCGATACCACAAACGATCGCGCGTGGGGTTACGCGGCGGCGTCATCGGCGCCGCGATGATTCGTGCGACACCAAACTGCTCCGCAATGGCGAGCGCAGTCGCATCGTCCGCATCACATACGCCGACGACCCGCAAGGCAATCGGTGGCCCTGCAACAATCGTTGCGCCGATCATCTCCTCTGTCAGCGCGAATCCACACTGGGCCGCGAGCCGGGTGAGCGCGCCTGGAATGCCTCGGTGCGGCTCGTCCGCGACCGCAGGACGTGACGCGATAAAACGCGCTTCACCCTCGGTCGGTGCGATCAGCGTGATCGCCGCCTGAACGGAGTCCACCGTCACAATTAGCAGTTGCGGCGGCACGCCGCCTGGCTGAATGGTCGGTGTGGCAGATGCTTCATCAGCAGCGTTCAGCATCGCAATTGCCTCCATGACAAATCGGATCCCCGGTGGCTTCGTTAGTCTATCATGGGAGGTGCGCCCCGTCAGGGATTTAGACTGCGCCGGATTGGAGATCGGCCGAATCGAGCCAGATCGTCAACGGGCCGACATTGACGATGGTGACGCGCATCTCGGCGCCGAATCGTCCCGTCTCAACGCGCAGGCCGTCCGCCCGCAGTGCGGTAATGACCTGCGTTACCAGTGGTTCAGCGATTGCGGGAAGCGCCGCGTGGGCGAAACTCGGGCGTCGCCCCTTGCGGCAATCGGCATAGAGTGTGAACTGAGAAATGAGCAGAATCTCGCCACCGACCTCGTGGATCGAGCGGTTGATTTTGCCCGCGTCGTCCTCAAAAATACGCAACGTCGCGATCTTCCGTGCGATGCGTAGCGCGTCGTCGGCTGTGTCGGTATCGCCGACGCCGAGCAGCACGGTCATGCCGGGGCCAATCGCCCCGATCACGTCATCACCGACGCGCACGTCGCTGCTGTCTACTCGCTGGATGAGCGCGCGCATGATGGCGATGCCTCCTCCGTGTGCCGCTGGATCAGTGCGACGACATGCGCCGCGATCCCGTCGCCACGACCGGTGAAACCAAGTCCCTCGCTCGTTTTGCCTTTGACGCTGACACACTCTATGCCGATGCCGACCGTTGCCGCGATGCTTTCGCGCATCGCGGCAACATGCGGCAGCAGTTTGGGCGCTTCGCAGACTACCGTCGCGTCAATATTGATCGTGGACCAGCCCGCTGTACGGAGATGGCCGACGGCAACCCGCAAAAGATGGCGGCTGTCTGCGTCTTTCCATGCCATGTCGGACGGCGGGAAGTAGGCGCCGATGTCTCCCAATGCGGCCGCGCCGAGCAAGGCGTCCGTGATTGCGTGGAGCAATACGTCGGCATCGGAATGGCCAAGTAAGCCCATTGCAAACGGTATGGACACGCCACCGAGGATCAGTGGACGGTTGGGCACGAGGCGATGGACATCGTAGCCGATCCCGACCCGAAATGAAGGATCACTCACTGCTCCGTCCTATCCTGGTGTTCAGTAGCGCGCGTGCCACAACGAGATCGTCCGACTCCGTAATCTTGATGTTTGTACGGTCGCCGCGTACAACGGCGACGGGATGACCGTACGCCTCGATGAGGCCGGCTTCGTCGGTCGTCGGTGCGGAACCGAGCCTATCTGACCAGTCGAATGCATCATGCAGCAGTTGCCACCGAAATGCTTGCGGTGTCTGCGCGGCCCACAATGACGCGCGATCCGGTGTCTCGATGATCCGACCGTCGCGTACGCGTTTGATCGTATCGGTAACGGGAACAGCCAAAATCGCTGCGCCGGTGCGCTCCGCACCCTGGATGCACGCGCGGACCATCGTCGTCGTAACGAGCGGGCGCGCCCCGTCGTGAATAACGACGATCTCGCATCCGCCGCGTGTGCTGAGTGCGGCGATGCCGATACGCACGGACTCCTGCCGGACGACACCACCGGGGATAATTTCCGTTGGCACCGGCCACGCTTCGGTTGCGCGAACTGCGTTCCATGTTGCGATCCGACCCGCTGCGACGACGACGACAACCAATTGCGCGACGGGCGCAAAGGCGCAGATGGCGTAACTGAGCGCCGATTGCCCGTTTATTTCCAGCGCTCCCTTGTCCATTCCGCCCATGCGCGAGCCGTTTCCCGCCGCGACAAGCACCACGCCGACATTCATGGATGATCTCCGCCGATTCGATACATATCAGCCAACGGTCGAGACCGCACGCCACAGCCCATTCACACCGATCGCCACTATCATAACGGCGCTTGCCACCGGGAGCCACCGCGAGATGCCGAAGGCGCCGATCAGTCGGCCGGGCGCGAGACGCGACATACGCACTGTCGTCAGCATAATGCCCAGCCCCGTCAGTACGGCGGCGAGGCCGACGCTAAAGCCGAGAATGATGATGATGCCGGTGACGATATGGCCAGCCGCGACGGCGATGAGGAGGATCGCCAGGGCGTCGGGGCAAGGGACGATACCACCACCGACGCCGAGTACGAGCAGCGAGCGGAGGTCGTGGGTTGCCAATGGGGGATGCACATGGGAAGCCGAACCGAACCACCCATGCGTATGCCGTGTACCATCCTCGTGCTCATGCTCATGCTCATGTTCATGCTCGTGTTCCTCGATGCGCGGTGCGGCGGAGGGATAGGATCGCGCGCGGCGTCCGCTCAATCGTGCGGACGAGACCCGGCTCGGCAGGAGCGCAATGCCGAGGCCAATGATGCTGAGGCTCCCGGCGAGTTCGATCCACGGCAGGAAATGATCGGGCGCGAACGCCCGGCTAAAGACGAGCATCACCACGCCCACCGCGATCACACTGCCGGTATGGGTAATTGTGACAACGCCCCCGAGGGTGACGGCATCGCGAATCCTTCCTCTGCTGCCGATCATGTATGCCGCGACGAGCGTTTTGCCGTGGCCTGGGGTGAGCGCATGTAGCGCACCGAGCAGCATCGCGACACCGAGACCAGTCAGCGTGAACGATAGCCCGGCGACTGGCACACGAACGAACCGCTGGAGCGTCGCGACAGCGCGATGATTTGGATTCCGCAGCGGTGGCGCAACGCTCGGCGGCGTGATCGCCCCACCGGGTGTTGTCGTCACCCGCAATGCTACATCGCTGCCGCCCTGGATGATGATTCCGATGGGGGCGGCGGCATCCGGGGAGAGTTCGGCAGGGCGGCCATAGGCGACGTGCGTGTAGTGTTCAACGGCAATGGTAATCTCATGCGGCGCTCCCAAACCATCAAAGGGCGCGACGAACCGCGCGAAGACGGTCGCGCCAGTCGCGTCCGCGCCCTGTAACGTGAAATCCCGAAGCGTCGTCTTGATGGCAAGTGTGCCAGGAACGTAGGTCAGGGCCGTCGGCACACTATCGGTCGTTACATGCATGCCGCGCGCAAGCAGCGTCCCGTAGGCTTCCTGTTCCTGCTCGTCGAGGACGGCATCGCTATTCGTGTCGGCATCCGACCACGGTCGGCGCAGCGTGAGAGCGCCCGCGCTCACCGTCATCTCGACGGTCAGGCTGTTCGTAGTGATGTGGACGAGATCGCGCTCGTTGATCTCATCTGCCGGATGCGCGTTGACCGGATGCGTTATGCACAGCATCACCGCCAGTGCGATCAGTCCGATGACGGCGCGAGCGAGCGAGCAAATGGAACAATGATGACCCACAAAACCTTCCAGTCTGCCATGCATGGCGTGCCGGGCGGGTTGTACCGCGAATACCCGGAGATGGCAACTGGGTACGCGCGGTATGCCGCGTAGTACAATGCCACGCGAAGCGACGACCCGTGTGCTAGACGAGCGAAGGTAGGGGAAATGTGAGCGACATTATCGTGGTGGCGAGCAGTAATGGCAATGTTGGCATCGGCGACGCGATCGCGGTCTTGCGCCGAGGCGGCTCGGCGGTTGATGCGGTTGAGGCGGGGATTTTGCCCGTCGAATCGAATCCCAATGACCATAGCGTTGGCTATGCCGGCCTCCCCAATGTGCTTGGAGAAGTCGAACTCGATGCCTCGATCATGGATGGCAGAACGCTCGCCGCTGGCGCGGTCGGCGCAGTCCACAATTATGAGCATGTGATTACGCTCGCGCGGAAGGTAATGGAAGAACTGCCCCACGTCCTGATCGTCGGCCCCGGCGCGGAACGGTTCGCGGCGGAGATGGGCATGGAAAAGTGTGATTTGATGACCGAGGAAACCAATCAGCAATGGCGCGCCTGGCTTGAGGAAGTCTTTCCACCGGAGCAAGTCGGCAGCGTCCGCTTTCAGGCGAAAGTACGTGAATGGGTCCAACGGATGGTCAACCCGGAAAAGAACACCGGTACCGTGAACTTTATCGCGCGTGATCGAAATGGCAACATCGCGACAGGCGTCAGCACAAGTGGTTGGCAGTGGAAGTACCCAGGGCGACTTGGTGATAGCCCGATCATTGCGGCGGGCAACTACGCCGACAACCGCTATGGTGCCGCTGCATGCACGGGGCGGGGCGAAATGGCGATCCGCTGCGCTACAGCGCACAGCGTCGTCCTGTACATGAAGACGGGCATGCGCATCGAGGCGGCACTGGCGGAGGCGATGGTGGATCTCCAATCGCTCGATGACCCGTATGCGGGGGGCATGAACATCGTCGCCCTCGACCGCGATGGGCGCCCAGCAGCTGCGACAAACCGGCCGGGCGCAACATTTATCTATCAAACGGGCGAGATGGAGAAGTATACACAGCAGCCTCGGATGCTGGTGCCGGATCCGCGCGGTGCATCGGGTTTCCTCGCATAGTTGTTCCGTCATTGCGAAACGTGTATAGTCGTTTCAGGTCACATTGTGACCATGTACGGCGGCGACTGGCGAAGTGACGTGGGCGACCACGGGGGAGCCGCCGTACAGGAGTGAAGGCCGTTCGCCTGGGCCGCGTCATCCCCTGACGTGCGGTGCGGCGGTCCGTGTATCGTCTCGTGCCGATGTTTTGTACCGGATGGCGTCATGCTGCGCGAAAGCGGGGGCGACGATGCGGGCGATACTCAGTGTCTGGGACAAGACGGGGTTGGTAGCATTCGCGCGAGGTCTGGCCGATCTCGGCTGGGAACTGATTTCGACGGGCAATACGGAGCGCACGCTTGCGGAGGCCGGGATCGTGGTCACCGGCATTGCCGCTGTGACAGGCTTCCCGGAAATCCTTGGTGGCCGTGTCAAGACGCTGCATCCCGCCGTGCATGGCGGCATCCTTGCCCGCCGCGACAACGCGGACGACATGGCGACGCTCGCGGCGCATGGCATCACTGCCGTGGACATGGTCGTCTCGAATCTCTATCCCTTCGCTGCAACAGTTGCCGATCCATCAGTCACCGTTACGGAAGCGTTAGAGAATATTGATATTGGTGGCCCGACGCTCGTCCGCGCGGCGGCGAAGAATTATCCGTCTGTCCTCGTCGTTACCGACTCCCGCGACTATGACCGCATCCTTGCTACGCTCCGCTCTGGCGGTGTTGCTCCTGAGGAGCGGCGCGCGCTTGCCGCGAAGGCATTCGCGCACGTCGCCGCGTACGACACGACCATCGCGGCATATCTGCGCGCCAATGACGGCGCGCCCGGCGCGCTGTTTCCCGCCGAGTACACGGTTGCGGGTGTGTTGCATCAGCCGATGCGGTATGGTGAGAACCCGCATCAATCCGCCGCGCTCTATCGGGCGTACGAACCGGGTCGTCCGGCAGGCGGCGTGCTCGGCGCAACGCAATTGGCGGGCAAGGAACTCTCCTACAACAACATTCTCGACGCCGATGCCGCGTGGACGGCGGCATGTGACTTCCTTGGCTGGGAACAGCCGACATGCGTGATTGTCAAGCACAACACACCCTGCGGAATCGCGCTCGGCGACGACCCGGAAATGGCTTTTCGGCGCGCGTATGCCTCCGACCCCCTCTCCGCGTTCGGCGGGGTGATCGCGCTGACGACGCCGGCGACGGCTGCCGTCGCGGAGGCCATCGCGGAACTTTTCGTCGAAGTCGTGCTTGCGCCAGCGTTCGATGACGCGGCGCGGGCAGCGTTCGCGCGGCGGAAGAATGTTCGGTTGCTCGCGATGGGTGTGCCGACTGCCGCGCCTGACCGATGGGAAAGTCGTGCCGTACAGGGTGGGTTCCTGCTGCAAACACAGGATGCGGTGATTGACGATCCGCAGACATGGAAGGTCGTCTCACAGCGTCAGCCGACCGAGGACGAAGTGCGCGATCTGCGCTTCGCGTGGCGAGCGGCGCGGCATGTGAAGTCGAACAGTATCGTCCTCGTCAACGATAGCGCGACCGTCGGGATTGGCGGTGGCCAACCGAGCCGGATTGATGCCGCGAAGATCGCTATCACCAAAGCAGGTGACCGTGCGCGGGGAAGCGTCATGGCATCCGACGCCTACTTCCCCTTCGCGGACACCGTTGAGACCTGTGTGGCGGCAGGCATCACGGCCATCGCGCACCCTGGTGGCTCAATCCGCGATGCGGAGAGCGTCACCGCCGCTGATACGGGAAACGCGGCGATGATGGTGACAGGACGGCGGCACTTCCGCCATTAAGCGGTTTGCGGAATAATGGAGTTCTGAGCGCGTCGTCGCCGCTCATCAGAGCACAGACGTGCAAGGCGTGATGAGGGAATGCAGTAGATAACATGCGCAGTAAGTGAGGGGGTAGTCTACCCCTTCCCCACTCGCTGCGCTCAGTCGCGTATCCGCCAATTTGCCCGGTTCACCAGTCCCGCCACCGCTCGGTTGCGGGACGTGATCCCCCGCCGGTGATGCCGATCCCGCTGGGTCAGACAGTCG
>JAABUZ0100001647.1_pt1 | contig 41106 bp, 36 predicted proteins | sample 5562091 | NCBI WGS metagenome assembly JAABUZ01 (sample SAMN12813069, study PRJNA571459) | rock metagenome | isolation source: Antarctica rocks | place: Antarctica: Victoria Land, Linnaeus Terrace sud | collected 2015-12-21
CTTGGCCCGTCGATATGGATATGTAGGCCCGTCTCGATGTGTCGGTAGCTATGGATGGGTGTCACTCTGCGCTCTCCACTCGAACTGATTCGCCTCGGGAGGAGTCAGAGCGTTGTTGACCGGGCTCCACTTCACCGTGTGCTCGGCCCATGTGGGCATCCGCTCGGCGGGCTCCACTACAAGCCTGCCTCCGCTCCTGTTCGGGCTTATCTCAACGGCTTCCTTCGATTCCACCTTGGCCGTTTGATCTGCTGGCAGAATGGCCGGAGTGGGCATTTTGATGAGGGGCTGCTCAGAAGTATAGATCGTGGCGTCTTTCGAGGCGCGAGATATGGCTTTATGAACCGGGCTGTTTTGGGCGATCTCGAGCGCTCCTGCCATGCTCACCAGGACGCGCTGTGCGGGAACGGCTTTCGCGCCGTCTACCGCATAGCCATATTCGATGTGGCGAGCCCTCTCCGGGTCCAGCTCGGTCCTCTTTTCGTTGTCCTGCTTCAACGTCAAAGCGCCGTTCTCCGCGATCTTCTCGACGGTGGCGAGACTTCCCGCCCGGATGCCCTGGTCTTTGTTGGGCGCGGTGAACTGGATGCGTTCGCCTACCGCGATCTCGCGGCGCTCCTCTCGGTAAACGGTGCTCTGCACCGCTGCTGCTCCGTACTCCAAGGCCCGGAGATCGACGTTGTCGGTCAGGCGGCGCGGACGGCGAGTTGATTTGTAACGGTGAGAGTTCGAGAGAGGCCCTGGATCTACTTCAGTTCGGCGTAGCGCGCTGAGAAGCCAACACCTGGCCGATCGACAGCGGCATCGAAGTTGAGGATCTGTTGCAAACCAGTGGAAAGTGAGAAGATAGGTGAGCACGTAAGCCGTAAGCATACTGTCAACGTTCGCAAGCCTGATCGCAGGTCAGCTTAAAGCCATGTTCCCTGCAATTGATCGTCGCATCGCTGGCTCCCCTTATTTGCTGCACTGGCTTTAGCTTAGGGTGCCCGCCCACACCAGAACCTGCTTACCCATGCGCTCCGCGTGTGATCCGCAGATGAGGATCTCTCATGGCACCAAAATCCCGCGGTCCCGGCAGTTGTTCAGATGTTGCCGAAGCGGCGGGTACAGCGTTCCAGGTTCCCAACCAGACACCTCCGCTGAATCTGCTCGCGTTTGTACACCTTCGGAACATCCATGGATCTACGGGTGCGGGTCGCACAGCACGGCAGATTGTCGAGCATCTGGCCCAGCGCGATGACGTACGTATGCGCGTGCTCGCGGACTTCGGTGACAGCGAGCGCATTCTCCCCTTAGTGCAAGAACCCTGGACGGGCTACCACTATCACACCTTCAAGTCCGACACCTCGCGCCAGCAGGCCAAATGGTTCCTCTTCGATCGGCCTCGAGCTGAAAGCTTCTGGCCCGACGCTCAGGTTGTCTTCTGCACTGCTGAATCTTATGTGCCCGTGACAAAGGCGCGCCTAGTAGTGACGGCACACGACGCGGGGTACTTCGAAACAGAAGCACATCAACGGAATACCCAGTACTGGAAGCAGCGATTGAAGTGGAGTCTCCTCTATCGCAAACTGGACCGACATGTGGATATGGTGCATACGGTCTCGAAGTTCTCGGCCGAGCGGCTCGCACACTTTTTTCCAGAGCTCGCATCACGTATACATTGCGTTCATAATGGCGTCACCCCGCACTTCTTTGGACCTGTTCCCGCTGCGGGACGTGCCTTCGTCAAGCAGGCCGGACTGGCCGACCGTCCATTCGTTCTGGTGCCGGGGGGATTGCATTTTCGCAAGAATGCGGAGTTGATCCTGGCGGCGGCGCCTGTTCTGTTGCAGCGCTTCCCGGATCTGGTGATTGCAGTGGTTAACCACTCGGATCCGTTGTACACGGAGCGATCGGAACAGCTAGGCGACCGCTTTCGTCGCTTGGGATTCGTCTCGGAAGAGGCGTTACACGCGCTCTACGCCGCGGCACGGGTGGTCTGGTTTCCGTCTCGCTATGAGGGCTTCGGCTTACCGGTAGTGGAGGCCATGGCTTGCGGATCTCCCGTGGTCGCAAGTAACTCGTCTTCCATCCCAGAGATCGCCGGAGACGCTGCCGTTCTGGTCGATCCACAGCGTTCAGAGGCGCACGCCGATGCTATCTCTGCCCTGCTGACAGACGATCTAGCTCGTCAGCAGCTCTCAAGCGCTGGCCGGGAACGGGCTTCCTCATTCACTTGGCCCAAAGCCGCTGCAAATCTGAAGAGACATTTTGACCGCCTGCTCTAAACCGAATTCGCACATGGAATCGAAGATCACGATCACCCTCGGTGAGGGCGGCCACTTCGCGCTAAGTTGGGCTGGGCGCATGATCTCGTCCACACTCATCACCCCTGTGTGGGACCGTATTCAGGAGACGCTTGCGGCGAAGCAGCAGGTTTTGAGAACGCTGGACGTTGCCTCCGGGCCTTCGCACGAGCATAGCTTCGCTGTGTTGGCGGAGTGCTCATGAACTGGAATCTTCTGCAAATCTCTGACACTCTCGATGTCGAGTTTGGCGCCGCGCTGGCTGAACGTGTTCCCGTCTTGGCATGGAAGCCGGAGCGCACCTTTTTGCCTCCGTTTCGCCGAACGCCGGCACCAGCAATTCAGGACATCCCTGATCCGCCGCTCCGGGTGCGATCCTTCAAGCTCTTACGGGGGTACACGCGCTTTCCCTGGTCCGCTCTCGCTGACACTGGTGCAACCGTCAGCGCACAGCTTCTGGCACAAACGTCCGAGCCGCGCAGTTCGCCGCTAATTTGTACCATTCCATACTTCGCGCCTGTCGCCGAGCGCTGGCCGGGGCCGGTCATCTACTGGCTCACGGACCGGATCGAAAGCTATGACGGTGCTAATTCTGCTACCGTGCGCCGACTGGATGCGCGGATGTGTCGAGCATCCACGCTGGTATGCCCGAACTCCCGGAGACTTGCAAAGTATTTGACGCAGTATGGACAATGTTCGGAGTCTAAGGTGCGCATTGTTCCCAATGCTACCCGCGCCGTGAATTTACTTGCGGCACCACCCCGGCAAGCGGGGGACCTCCCACAAGATGTCGCCGACCTCCCCCGCCCCGTGGCCGGAGTGATCGGCAATCTGGCAGGCAATATGGACTGGTTTTTTCTTGAGAGTCTAGTAGGGCTGACTCCGAAGATGAGTTGGGTTTTTGTCGGGCCGACGACCATGCCGATTGAGGACCGTGCACATAGCGCCGCACGCGAAAGGGTCATGCGCAAGGGAAATGTTCGCTTCGTGGGGCCAAAGCCGTACGGCTCCCTCGCTGCATACGCTCGTGCCTTCGACGTCGCCGTTCTTCCATATCTTCGTCGCGAACCTACCTATTCCGGCAGCAGCACGCGCTTCTACGAGCACCTCGCCGCATGCCGTCCGATGATTGCCACTCGCGGTTTCGAAGAGCTGCTCCAAAAGGAGCCACTGCTCCGCCTGGTCAATAGCGCAGACGAAGCTGCCAAGGCGCTCGCCGATCTACATCACATGGGCTTTGATGATGGGCTGGCTAGGCTTCGATGGGAGGCGAGCAAAGACGGGACATGGCAGGCTAGAGCAGCCTTTATGCAAGGGGAGCTTTATGCCTCCATGGGTCTTTCGGGGACTTAGCCTTTCAACAGCCAAATCACGATATGCCGAGCGATGCAGCTCCTCCTCAAATGGACGGTTTCTTGACGGGGGTAGAACCGTTCCAAGCAGGAAGGAGTTCGGTGCATGTGGCGGGCGATCTTTATCGGCTCCGCTCGCGTGTTGACAGTACGAGACGTATCAGACAAAGGTCCCCGACCTCCAGAGAGTATTCGAGGTGACCAAGACAGCGCTCAACGCGCGTGCCCTCATCCCTTATTCCGGCAGCTTGGCGAGAGCCAGAGCTTGAGGTACTGGCCACGGAAGTTGGTGCCCGGCGATCTCTGCGACAGAGCCCGACTCCGCGCCTTTAGAGATGGTGGCGCACGCATAGGTCACATCGCGGCGTTGATATCACAGAGTATAATCAGGGCCAAAGCGGGAGTAGCTCAATGGTAGAGTAGCGGCTTCCCAAGCCGTTGGTTGCGGGTTCGATCCCCGTCTCCCGCTCCACATTAACGCAGACAAACTCCGCACCTTCTCCCCGTTGACCAAATGATGTAAGAGGAGCGGCAATCTCACAATGAGATCCAAAACAAATAAAAGGAACGCCAGCTTCCCAAGCTGAGTGTCGTGGTTTCCATCCCAGGGTTGGCGTAGTTACTGGCTGGGGCAAGTAGACTTGAACTATAGGCCCGCGGTTTGCGGAGCTGAGTTGGTTAGACGAGGCGACTGCAATGCGGTGGCCTTTTGTAGTTTGGCGAGCGGCTCCCTCAGAGGGAGCCGCTCTTGTTTTTGGGAGGTGTTATGCAACTGATAACGCGTGATGGCGGAAGCAGAACGGACTCGATTGCCTTTCTGCTGCTGCTGATCGCGGTGATGACGGCGATAGCGGCATTCGGTCTGGGGAGGAGTGATCCGACCGTGAGAACAGCCGTGCTGCTGTGCGTCACGAATTTGGTGACTGCACTGACGAGCATTGCGGCGACGCTGCTGGTGGGGAAGCCAAGTACGACGCACCAGGTGGAGACGAAGGACGCGGCGAAGGTGACCACGCAGGAGAGCCAGACGACCTCCGTTCAACAGGTAGTTCAACCAATGGATAGTGACAGACGTGAGGAGAAGACGATATGAGCAGTGCGACGAATCTATATCCGGCGCCGGGGGCGGCACCATCGACGGGCGGACAGCCCCTGGTGAGTGTGCATCCCGCGCAGCAGATTGCGAATGCGGTTCAAGGAAGTACGGCGGGGGGCGCGGGGGTATCGGTGCCCACTGCTGGAAGCGGAACGGGCATCGCGCAAGCCGTTGCCGGAAAGCCGGGTAAATTGGCGGCGTTTGAAGGGTTTCTGAAGAAGGCCGGTCATATCGCGGGAGTTGTGCTCACCGATATTGTGCGGTACTTGATCCCCGTGGCATCGGTTGTGGCGCTGGCAGATCCGGCGGTGGCGCCTGCCGTGGAGGCGTTCACGGCGTCGGTGAAGCTGGTGCAGGCCACGGTGATCAGCGTGCAGCAGAAGTGGGCGGCCGGGAGGAACTTCAGCGAATACACAGAAGCTGGCGGATGTTCTCGAGATCGTCGAGCTACCGGTAGTGACTATGTTTGCGCAGGCAGGGCTGCAGGTCGACACGGCTTACGTGACCAATCTGGTCAACGGCGTGGTGGCGATCCTGAACGCGCAGCCGGGGGCGATTCTGCCGGCGGCCGCGTAGAAGCTCAGAGCAAAAGGTCCGGTGCCAGCGCACCGGACCTTTTGCCTGAAGTGATTCGGGCTAGCGAGCGGCGACGTTGGTCTTCACGCCAGCCTTGAGGCGATCTTCGAGAGCCTGTGCCTGGGGCATGAAGGTGAGTGCCTTGGCGATCTGCGGATCCCACTGCGCGCGAACCTTGAGACCTTCGAGCTGGCCGAACTGCGAGGTAAAGATCTCGGCCTTGATGCTGGATTTCACCCAGTCGCTAACGCCGGCGATGTCCTGGTCGGTGTACTCGATCTGGTTGGCTTTGAGGAACTCCTTGAACTGCTGGAGGACAGCATCATCGACGGTGAAGTCCTTGGTGACGCTGCGGCCGGCAAGGTAATGCTTGGCGAAGTTGAAGAAGGCGTAGTGAGTGAAGAGGTTGCCCTGGAAGGTGTTGGAGGTCGGGTTGTCGATCTTTTCGTCGGGTGTGATACCGCCGCCACCGTACACGGTGCGACCGGAGTCGGTCAGCTTGACCTCGCGGTTGGTGTTGTCCTTGGGCTGGCCGGCGTTGTCGCGGACGTAGTAGTAGTCGTAGAGCGAGACGTGATCGTAGGGGCGCTGGATGAGGCGACCGGACGGGGTGTAATAATGATACGTCGTGAGGGCGAGGCCGGTATCTTCCGTGATCTGGAAGACAGTCTGGACGAGGCCTTTGCCGAAGGTGGTTTCGCCGACAATGAGGGCGCGGTCGTGATCCTGGAGGGCGCCGGAGACGATTTCAGCGGCGGACGCGGTGTTGCGATTGACGAGGACGACGATGGGGAACTTGGGTCCCTGCTCGCCGTGAGCGGCGCGGTAGACCTGATCCGGGAAGGCGCGGCCTCGTTGGGAGACGACAATCTGCCCTTTATCGAGGAATTTGTCACTCATGTTGACGGCTTCATTGAGCAGGCCGCCAGGATTGCCGCGGAGGTCGATGAGAACGCCGTGGAGATCGCCTTGTTTCTGGAACTTTTCAAGGGCGTCGCCTACCTCGCGGCTGGTGGTTTCCATGAACTGGGTGACATGGACGTAGCCGATGCCTGGCCGGGCCATAAATGCGAGGTCAACGGAAGGCCGGGGAATCTCATCGCGAACGAGGTCAAAGCTAAGGGGCTTGGGCGAGCCTTCGCGCGACATAGTGACGATGACATGAGTGCCGCGAGCGCCCTTGAGATTGGTGGCTACGGCGGCGGAATCCATGCCGTCGGTGGATTTGCCGTCGACGGTCAGGATGACGTCGCCGGGACGGATACCAGCCTTGAACGAAGGCGTGCCTTCAAAGGGGTAGAGAACGACGATCTTGGTCTTGCCGGTGGGTGTGGGCTGCGGCTGAATGGTCATGCCGACGCCGTAGTATTTGCCGTGCTGGTCCTCGCGCATCTGGGCGAAGGCTTTTGGATCGTAGAAGTTGGAATGGGGGTCCAGGACGTGCAGCATGGCCGGTATGGCGCCGTCGTAGATGGCTTTATCAGGCTTATCGCCGGTCAGCTTTTCGGCGTAGTTCTGCTCCACGATGGAGTACACGTCCGTGAAGCTATGGAGCGAGTCGCGAAGGGTGGACTCGTCGGTGGCGGACTGGGCGGCCACTCGCTGACTGATAAGAGAGCCAACCGTGGCACAGGTGGCGAAGAAGAGCGTTGCAGAAAAGAGTGCGCGTCGGGTGCGGGGTGCCATGGGGTATAGATGTCCTCGGAATGCGCGTGGGCTCGAAGGCGGAGGGAGCCTCAGTTTGGACGGAGTATAGCATCGCCGGTGAGCGGCTGCAGTTCCCGAAAGTGTCATTGCGGGGGCGGAGGGGCGGAGCGTTCGCGTGCAACGGAGGCGGACGGGTAGAATATAGGCACCGGCTATCGACGGAATAGCGTTGCGAGTCCAATCGGTGAGGTGGTTGACCTTGCACTGCAAGGGTCTTCCGGATGTGAGTGAGATAGCGAACTTGATGACGACTTTTGGAATTTCTGGCAGGGCGTGGAGTTCTGTCGTGCGGGGTACGGCGCGGCTGGTGGTGCGCGGTGCGGTAGCAGGCGGTCTCGGGACGGCCGTGATGACCGGGGTGGTTTGGGGGCAGGTCGCACCGCGGTACCAGAGCCCGTTCGGAGCGCAGGCGCCGCAGCCTAAGGCGTTGCCGACGCCGCCCGCAATTACAGCGAACGGGACGGTGGTGGAGGACGTGGTCGCGCGGGTGAACGACCAGATCATCAACCGGAGCGATGTGGAGCGCAGCGAGCAGCAGCTTCAGCAGGAGTTGCAGCAGGGCAACGTGCCCCCGGCGGACCGTGAGCAGCGGGAGAGGGACATGTTGCGCGACATGATCGACCAGCAATTGTTGATCTCGAAGGGCAAGGAACTCGGGTTGAACGCGGATGCGGAGGTGATTCGGAGGCTGGACGAGATCCGCAAGCAGAATCATCTGGAGACGATGGAGGACCTGGAGAAGGCGGCGCGGCAGCAGGGCGTGAGCTTTGAAGACTTCAAGGCGGGCATCCGGAACAACGTGGTGACGCAGCAGGTGGTTCGGGATGAGGTGGGACGCCGGCTGCAACCGACACAAGGGCAGGAGCAGGCGTTTTACGATGCGCATAAACAGGAGTTTGCGAAGCCGGAGCAGGTGCGGCTGAGTGAGATTCTGGTTCCGCTGCCGGCGGAGGCCGACGCAGCCGCGGTGGCGCAGGCGCAGAACAAGGCCGATGATATCGAGGCCAAGGTGAAGGCGGGGGACAAGTTCGAGGATCTGGCAAAGCAGTATTCGGGTGGGCCGACGGCCTCGCAAGGGGGCGATCTGGGGCTGTTCAAACGGGGAGCCCTGGCCAAGGTTCTGGAGGACCAGACCTTTGATTTGAAGGCAGGGGAATCGACGGCCCCCATCCGGACACGGCAAGGATTTGTAATTCTGAAGGTTACAGACCACCAGCAGCCGGGTGTTCCTTCAATGAAGGAGATTGAACCCCAGATCCAAGAGGCGATCTACCTGCAGCAGATGCAGCCGGCGTTGCGGGCCTATCTGACCAAATTGCGGGAAGAGGCATACATCGACATCAAGCCGGGCTTCGTGGATACGGGAGCGAGCGCCAAGCAGACGAAGCCGGTGTTCAGCGCGTATGCCGCGCCGACTCCGAAGAAGAAAAGCCTGGCGCAGAAGGCGCGTTTCGATCGCGGATCGCGATCGTTGAGTGCAATGAACGGTGCCAACGTGCCGACGGCTCCTGTAAGCCCGGCGAAGACGTCGGAAGGAGTTCCTGTGCTGCCGGCCGAGGGTGCGGCTTCGGTGGCAGGAGATGCAAGTGCGTCGGCAGCCGTAGCCCCGGCTGCGGATACGGCCGGAGCTGCCGCGAATGCGGCAGGAGCATCGGCTAACGACTCGTCAAAGACGCCGGCCTCCTCCGGGAGGACGCGGACGGGCGCTCGCACTGTAGCGAGTGCGCCGAAGCGGAAGAAGATCAAACGAGAGAAGGTGCGATTTGGGCAGGCACCGCGGAACTCGCTGCCAGCAGGATCGCTGGAGACGGCTACGGGAACGGATGTAGGCGAGGGCGCGACATCGGCTGCGGTGACCTCTGGGAGCGTGATGGACGGTGCGGCTCCGAACACCGCTCCGGGATCAGTGATTGCGCCCAGTGGCGGGACAACCGAGATCTCTGCAACATCGGATCCAGATCCGCTAGCGCCGAAGACGGTCAGCGGGACGAAGACGAGGTTTAGCTCGAGGGAGAAAGAGTTCAAAGCGGAGAAGGTTGCTGTGAAGCAGGCAAAGGTCCGCGAAAAGGCGGCGGCTACGCCTGCCGGGCCGGGCGTCCAGGAGGTAGCGACGCAGAAGACGCAGGCGGCTCCGCTAGGGCTGAACGGTGACACTGCGACAAAGAAAAAGAACGTAAAGGTCAAGGGTGCAGCGAAGGAGCGGCTGCAAGACAAGCGGCCGGATGCGACTCCGAACAATTCGATTGCGCCGACCGTGAATCCGAGTTTGGGAACGACCACGGAGGGAACGACGCCCGCCGCAGGAACCGCTGACCAGACGACGCTGCCGCCAGCGACAGCACCGGCGCCGGGAGCTCCGCCTACGGGGCAGCCGCTGCCGCCGACAGGAACGCCCCAGACGACACCGAATGGAACGCCAGCGCCGCAGCCGAAGTAAACCGGGTGTTGGAGGTGGACGCGAGGGCTACGGCTCTCGCGTTTTCTGTTTTTGCAAGAGGGTATTCTGATGGCGATGAAAGACTTTTTTATTGTGGATGCAGGTAAGTTCGAGAACGCGGTGGTGACCTCGTATTTTGCGCTGGCTTCGCTGCAGGTTCGGGAGCGAAAGCAGGGAGGCGGACAGTACCTGGCGCTGGTACTGGCGGATAAGACAGGCACGATGGAAGCCCGGATGTGGGAGGAGTTCGCCGAGTCTGTCACGAACTGTAACGAGGGTTGTTATGTGAAGGTGCAGGGCCAGATTTCGAAGTACCAGGGTAAGTTTCAGATCACGCTGGAGAAGATGCGGAATGCGGCGGAGAGCGAGGTGGATGCCGCGGATTACATGCCGGCAACGCGGTTCGACGTGGAGGAGATGTGGACTGAGCTGCGGGATTATGTTTCGGGTTTTGCGAACGAGGATCTGCGACGGCTGGTGTTTGCGTTTCTCGATGATGGGGAGATCGGGCCGGCGTTCCGGGATGCTCCGGCGGCGAAGCGGCTACACCATGCGTGGCTCGGCGGACTGCTGGAGCATGTGCTGACGCTGGTTCGGGTGTGCCGGGCGGCGGCTCCGTTCTACCCCGAGGTGGACGCGGAGCTGCTGGTTGCGGGGGCGATCCTGCACGACATCGGCAAGGTGAAAGAGCTGAGCTGGAAGAACTCCTTCGGCTATACCCTGGAGGGACAGCTGGTCGGACACATTTCGATCGCGCAGGGGATGTTGCGAGAGAAGGTTTCTGGATTGCCCGATTTTCCGGACCGGCTGCGCGTGCTGATCGAACACATGATTCTGAGTCACCACGGGAGGTATGAGTTTGGGTCGCCGAAGCTGCCCATGACTCCCGAGGCGGTGCTGCTGAGCGCGCTCGACGATTTAGAGGCGAAGATGCAGGCGATGCGAAATGAGTTTGCGGCTTCGGTGGCGGCGGGCAAGGCCGCGGGGGAGATGACGGATTGGGTACGCGGGATGGAGAGGACGCTGCTGAACTCCCGGGCGTATCTGAAGGGATGAGGCGGGTGCTGCTGTGCCGGGCTGGATGTGCGGCTCGAAGACGATGTGATTGTTACAATTTTCCTTGTGGCGTTGTGTTCGGACGGCGCGGGTAGACGGAGGACGATGCTTCGCTTTTCGACTGCGGGAGAGAGCCACGGGGAGGCCCTGGTGGCGACGGTGAGCGGGCTGCCGGCGGGTGTGCCGGTTGACCAGGTGTTTCTGGATCGTGAGCTGTGGCGGCGGCAGCAGGGGTACGGACGCGGTGGCCGGATGCGGATTGAGAGAGATACGGCCCACATCCTGAGTGGCGTGCGGCATGGCAAAACGATCGGGTCGCCGGTCGCGATGACCCTGGCGAACAGGGATTGGAAGAACTGGGAAGAGATTCTGCCGGTGGGCGGGGGGGACGCGGAGAAGCACAAGGCGGTGGCCTCGCCGAGGCCGGGACATGCGGATCTCGCGGGATCGCTGAAGTACGACTTCAAGGATGCGCGATACGTTCTGGAACGTGCGAGCGCGCGTGAGAGTGCGGCGCGGGTGGCGTGTGGCGCCATGGCGAAGATGCTGCTTCGGGAGTTCGGCGTGGAGGTTGGCAGCCACGTGGTGCGGGTTGGAAGGGCGGAGCTGGGACGCGAGGCGCAGTGGAGCGAGATTGCGGCTCTTGCCGCGAAAGAGGAGGTTCTGCTGAGTTGCATCGATCCTGCGGCTGAGGCGCGGATGAAGGCCGAGGTGGACATGGCGCTGCGGACCGGCGACACGATTGGCGGGGTATTCGAGGTGGTGGTGCACGGCCTGCCGCCGGGGATAGGAACGCATGTGAACTGGGACGAGCGAATGGATGGGCTGCTGGCGCAGGCCGTGATGAGCCTGCAGGCGGTGAAGGCGGTTGAGCTTGGGCGGGGGGTGACGGCGGCTGAGTCGATGGGGTCGGCCGTGCACGATGCCATCGGATACGTGGAGCAGGGGACAGGAGACAGGGAACAGGGAACAGGGCGCGACGAGCCTGCGGCTGATGGTGCGCGGCGGTTTACGCGGTTCTCGCGGGAGCGGAATAACGCCGGTGGGATAGAGGGCGGCATCTCAAATGGGGAGGATGTGATTGTGCGGGGATATCTGAAACCGATCTCGACGTTGCGGCGGCCGTTGGGTTCGGTGAGCTTTGAGACCCGGGAGCCGGTGAAGGCAGCGTACGAACGGAGCGATGTGTGTGTCGTCCCGGCAGCGGGCGTGGCAGCGGAGGCGATGGTGGCGCTGACGATTGCGCGGCTGGTGGTGGACAAGTTTGGCGGCGATTCGCTGCGTGAGATGCGGCGTAACTTCGAGGGGTATGTGGAGCAGATTCGGGCATACTGACGCTCTCGCTGGAGCCGGGAAGAGGCAGATCCGGGACTGGTTTGGTTCACCCGGCCGGACTCGCGATGGGATCGAGTGAGTCGATTGCCGCAGGACGTGATCTAAACGAACGGGAATGGAAGCGACGTGGCGAAGAGGTTGAGAATTCACGAGGTGGTGAAGTACCCGGACCCGGTGCTGGCGAAGCGTGGGGAGCCGGTGACGGAGTTTGGGCCGGAGTTGAAGCGGCTGGTCGAGGAGATGTTCGAGAGCATGTATGAGGCGCAGGGGATTGGGCTGGCTGCACCGCAGATCTCGATCTCGCGGCGGATCACGGTGATCGATGTGAGCTTCAGGAAGAACCCGGAAGACAAGCTGGCGCTGATCAATCCGGAGATTGTGGATCGAAACGGTAAGCAGGTGGAGGAGGAGGGGTGTCTGAGTCTGCCGGAGATCCGTGAAAAGGTACAAAGGGCGGCGTGGGTGAAGGTGCGGGCCCAGGATGTGTCGGGTAAGTGGTTTGAGGTGGAGGGTGAGGAGTTGCTGTCGCGGGCGTTGCAGCATGAGATCGACCACCTGGACGGCGTGTTGTTTATCGATCGGATCAGCCGGTTGAAGCGGGACTTAGCGTTGCGGAAGATCAAGAAGATGCAGAAGAATGGGGAGTGGTAGTTGAGGCTGGTCTTTTGTGGCACGCCGGCGTTTGCCGTGCCGGTGCTTGAAGCCGGGCTGGCGGCGGGACATGAGGTTGCGATGGTGGTGACGCAGCCGGACCGTGCGGCGGGGCGTGGGATGGAGATCCAGGCGCCAGCGGTGAAGCGGCTAGCGGTTGAGCGTGGGCTGCCGGTAGTGCAGCCGGAGCGGATCAAGAAGAACGAGGAGTTCCGGCGGCAACTAGAAGAGGTGCGGCCGGATGCGATAGTCGTGGTCGCCTATGGACGTATCATTCCGGAGTGGATGCTCTCTCTGCCTCGGTTCGGGAACATCAATCTGCATGGGAGTCTGCTGCCGAAGTACCGGGGAGCGGCGCCGGTGCAGTGGGCGGTCGCGAATGGAGAGACGGTTACGGGCGTCACGACCATGAAGCTGGATGCGGGGCTGGATACGGGCGACATGCTGCTGGCGCGGGCGGTTCCGATCGGCGAGGAGATGGGTGCGGCGGAGGTGTTCGACGTGCTTGCGGAGGTTGGGGCGGTGCTGATGGTCGAGACTTTAGCGGGGCTGGAGGCGGGAACGGTGTTCCCGGTGGCGCAGGACCATTCACGGTCAACGGCCGCGCCCATTCTGACGCGGGAGGATGGGTTGGTGGACTTCGCGCAGGGGGCGAGGCGGATCTACGACCGGTGGCGTGGCTTCTATCCCTGGCCGGGAGCGCATACGGTCTTTCGAGGAAAGAAGTTGATTCTCCATGGGCTGCGACCGGCTCGGTTTGAGAGTGTGCCGGAGGGCGCGGAGTCGACGCGTGAGGGCGAACTGGTGGCCGAGGGTGAGGGATTGATGGTGGTCTGCGGGGGACTGACTGTGCTGAGGGTGGACGAGCTGCAGGTGGAAGGGAAGCGGCGCATGACGGCGGGAGAGTTCGTTCGCGGGTACCAGGTGAAGACTGGAGAGAGGCTGGGAGCTTGAGGTCGCGGGAAGGTGAGGGGGCGGACGCTCCGCAAGGATCGCGTAAGGGCAAGGGCGGGAGGTTGGAAAAGCTCTCCACTTCGTCTGCGGCGCAGGCCGAGAGGCCGAAGGTGGAGGGCAAGGTACGCGGTGGAAGGACTGGCGCTCCCCGACCGGCTCCTGTTGGAAAGGAGGGAGCTGAAGGCGTGAGCTGGATGGGGGTGGCTCCGGCGCGACGGGCGGCTTTTGAGGTGCTGCGGGAGGTGGGGCAAGGGCGGGGCCACAGCGATGAGCTGCTCCACTCGTCGCGGCTGGGCGGGTTGAGCGGGCAGGACAGAAATTTGGCGACGGCGCTGGTGATGGGTGTGTTGCGATGGCAGATTGCGCTCGATGCACGAGTTCGGGGGTTGCTGGACCGGCCGGATCAGCGGATGGCGGATGAAGTCTGGGTGGCGCTGCGCATAGGAGCGTTTCAGCTGGTGCACATGGACCGGATTCCTGCACATGCGGCTCTGAGCGAGAGCGTGGCGATGTGCCGGGCGGCGGGGCAGGAGCATGCGGCGGGGATGGTGAACGCGGTTTTGCGGCGGCTCACGCGCGAGCCGGCTGCGGGGGTGAAGCTGTATGAGACGACGGCTGCGTTCGCGGAACGGCTGGGCCATCCGGTGTGGATGGTGGAGCGATGGGTGAAGACGTATGGCCGGGCGGCGGCCATCGCCGTCTGTGTGGCTGACCAGAGGGAGCCTGGACGCGGGGGTATGTTTGCCGTGGGTGCGGATGCGCCAGGGGATGGGGAGAGCCTGGGCGGAGAGGATGCTGCGGACGCTGAGATGTCGGGGAGGTGGGGGCCTGAAGGTTTCCCGATTATGGATGATGGGTCTCGGCTGGTGGCCGAGATTGCAGCAGCGGCTGCGCCTGCGACGCCGGGCAGGGCGGTGCGGGTCTGGGACTGCTGTGCGGCTCCGGGCGGGAAGACAACCGTGCTGGCGAGGCGGCTAAAAGGTGCGGAGATCCTGGCTACGGATGTGAGCGAGCGGCGGCTGCGGGAGATGGAGGAGCGGATCGGCGGGCTGGCAGCATCAGCGGGAGGCGGAGGGCCGGTGCGCTGCCTAGTATCGGACGCGATGGCGTTGCCGGTGGAGGAGGGCGCATTCGACCTGGTGGTGTGTGATGTGCCATGCAGCGGGACGGGAACACTGTCCCGAAATCCGGAGATTCGGCATCGGCTGCGAGCCGAGGAGATCGCGCGCCAAGCGCAGCGGCAAAAGACGATTCTGGCGGCTGCGATGAAGCGGGCCGGAGTTGGTGGGAGGGTGATCTATTCGACGTGCTCGTTAGAGCCCGAGGAGTGCGAGGCGGTGGTGGCGGCGATTGCGGGTGGGTGGCGCCAGGTCCCGGTGAACGATTTTCTGGAGGACCTGAGGGCTGGCGGCATCGTGCGCGAAGATCTGAATCTGACGTCGATGGTCCGGGATCAACACTTGCGAACACTGCCCGGGGTGCATGCGTGTGATGGCTTCTATGCGGTGGTCCTGGAGCGGAGTTGAAACGCCAACGCACCGGGGCCTGTTCTCTCATTCGACAACTTATGTTGGGGTTTGGCTGGGCGGGCGAGCGGAATCTGCTACTGCGTGATGGTGAGGCGAACGGACTCGCCGCGAACGACCCGACGCCCGGCGGGAGGGGACTGACCGGTGACTATGGTGGAGCTGGAGGAGGTCGGTGTGGGAGCTCCGCCTGGGAGAGCAAGCGGATCAGTGCGGCCGGCTGATGGGGTGGAGCTCTGTGATGCTGGGGCGTGGGGCGCGCCGACGAAGAAGGAGTCATGATAGCCGGTGGGGCTGATGGGACGAGCTGAAGGGTTGGGGCTAGATGGATCGGAGGCGCTCGGTGTCGTGGGTGGGGGCTCTTCCGCGCTGGCGATGCGGAGGCCGACGGCATTGGTGCGGGCGAGGGCGGTGGGCAGCGAAAGTCCGGTCAGCTGGGGCATGACAAAGGCCTGCGGAGTTGCGGAGGCCGGCTGGCTAAGAAGGATGCTAACGCGTGGACGATCGACTCCGGAGGCATTGGGAGGCGGTGTCTGGGCGAGAACGATGCCAGCATCGCCGGGCGCCGCGATGGAGGCCACGGTGCCGAGTTCGAGTGAGGAGCGGCGGAGGGCGAGCGAGGCGGGCCGCTCACTTTGTCCGGTCACATCGGGGATCGACACCTGCTGGGATCCGATGCTTTCCGTGACGCGGATGGTCCACTCGCGGCGCACAGTGGCGCCGGGTGCAGGGAACTGCCCGAGGATGTGACCGGACGGGACGTCGGCCGAGTAGAACTTGTTCTCGAGACGGAGGCTGAGGCCGAGGTGGCCGGCTTTGGCGCTGGCCTCCTGCAAGGTGAGGCCGGCGAGGTTGGGAACCTCCACCTCGCGGCCATGAATGGCAAGGCGCATGGCGACGAAGGCCGAGAGCAGGGCGACAGCAAGCATTGCCATTGCGGTGAGAAGGATGTTGAAGAAGCGCTTCATCGCTTTGCTGAGGATACAGCGAGCGGGGAGCCCGAGGGATGAGGCGTGATCCGGAAGAACGCCGGACAGGTGATGGCGAAGCCTTGGTCAGCGGCGGTTGTCGGTCGCGGGTTCGGGGTGAATCAGTAGACGGACCACCTCGGGGGAGTCGGCTTTGAAGGCGCTTTCGAGGGCGGTGATGGTGGCGTGAACGTCTGCCATGGGGAGATCGTCGGGAAGGGTGCAGTGACAGGCGACCTGGATGCGCTCGACGGTTGAGGGCTTCTCCTGACCGGCCCTGGGGCGTACGAGGAGAGCTTCGAGATTCTTGCCCGACTCGGAGATAGCGGGCGGCAGCCGGGTGACTAAGACGTCATGGATATCGAGGATGCCGGGGATGGTGGCGGCCACGGAGCGCAGACGGGCTTCGATCTGGCGGTCGCGGTGGAGGAAGGCGGACTGTTCGATCGTCGCGGGCTCGCTCTCGATGTGGGTAAGGATGGAAGCTACTTCTGGAATGTCGCGGCGGATGTCGGATTCGAACTGGGTGACGAGATCATGCGCGGTGCGAAGGGGCATGTTTTCGTTTACTTCAAGGTGCTGCTCGAGGTGAAGGACGTCCCCGTGCTGCTGGAGGGTGACGTCGTGTATGGAGAGGTTGGAGCGGGCGGCGACGGCGCGAACGCGGTCATGGATACTCTCAGCCTTGGAAGCGGTTGGGACGGAGTGGATGACGACGTCGGCCTCGGGCAGATGGCGCTGGACGGCTCCGGTGGCGGCAGCGGTGACCTGCTCGGTTCGCTGAAAGGTAAGGTTGCGGGGCATCCCGAGGGTGACGTCTGCGAAGAAGCGCGCACCGGATTGACGGATGCGCAGCCGATCCACGGAGAGGACACCGTCAACCGCAGCGAGGGCGCGGACGATATCGCGACGCGTGTTGGTGGGGGTGCCGTCGGCGTTGTGGGTGGGGGTGGCGTCGAGCAGGTTGTCGATGGTTCGGCGGGCGAGACGGATGGTGACGCGGAGGATGATGCCGGCGACGATGAGGGCGGCTATGGGGTCGGCGATGGTGAGGGCGGGGATGTGGAAGCGCTCGCCGAGGTAGCTGGCGGCCAGGCCAAGAAGGACGGCGGTGGATGACCAGATGTCGGTCGAGAAATGGATGGCGTCAGCCTCGAGGGCGAGGGAGTGAAATTCGCTGGCCGTTCGATGGAGCCGGCGGGCCCGGGTGAAGTCGACGGTGATGGACAGAAGGAGAACGAGGAACGGCCAGATGGAGACGGAGAGGGTGAGGCCCGCATGAAAGAAGAGGCGGCGGACTGATTCGGTCACGATCCAGAGGCAGGATGCGAGCATGAGGCCGGTCTCGACGAAGGCGGAGAGGCTCTCGATTTTGCCGTGGCCGTAGTTGTGCTCCTCGTCGGCGGGGCGGTCGGCGGCCTGGATGGAAAAGAGGGTGATGGAAGCGGCGACGAGATCGATGGTGGAGTGCGCGGCCTCGGAGAGCATGCCGAGAGATCCGGTCAGGATTCCGGTGATGAGTTTGAGGACGGTGATGACGAGGGCGGCAAGTACCGAGAAGAGGGCAGCGGAGCGCTTGATGGAATGGGCACGCTTCGGTGCCCGGCGGGCCGGATCGTGAGTGGCCGCGGTGCTCATGGAAGAGATGGTACAGGGTCTGAGCGGAAGATGGCTCTTCCGGGTGCCTCGATGGAGGGGTTTCAGGGAACCTGAGACTCCGCGACGGAGGTGAAGACGACTTGCCAGTGACCGTTGCGGCGAACCCAGGTGTCTGCGAAGCGAAGCTTCTGGGAGAAGGGCTTTCCGTTTTCAGTGCCGGAGAGCTCGGCCCAGCCGCCGAGGATTGCGGAGCCGGGCGAGAGGATGCGGGTGAAGGGCTCGAGGACGGTGAAGGGGTTGTTGTGAACGCCTGGTGCGCAAAAGCTTTGGATGAGCCAAGCCTTGTCGTGGAGCTTGCCCGAGCCGGAAAGGATGAGGTAGTCGGGAGCGAGGAGGGACTTGAGGGCTGCGCGATCTCCGGAGCTCTGGGCGTGATCGTAGGCTAATTGGGCCCGATCGAGGCCTGGGGGAATGGAGGTTTGTTGCCGGGCGAGGGCGGCAGGGGAGAGCAGGCCGATGATAAGAGCGAGATGTCTGGGCTTCATGGCATCGAGGGTACAGGCTGCTCCAGGGGAGCGGCAGGAGTGCTTTGTGCAGGCGGTTGGCTAGGAGGTTTGCGAGGGCTTCGTGGCCTGGTAGAGACCGGAGGCGCCGAAGGTATAGCCGGTCCAGGATGCGCCGGTGAAGCCGGCCTGTTGAATGAGCGCGAGCATCTGCGGAGGTCTGGGAAAGCGCTCCACCGATGCGGGAAGGTAGCGATAGGCGGAAGGCTGGCCGGAGATGAGCCCGCCGACGACGGGAAGGATGCGTTTGAAGTAGAGCGAGTAGAGTGCGCCGGTGAGGCCCCCAGGCTGATTGCATTCCAGGATGCCGAATTGGCCGCCGGGGCGGAGGACGCGATAGATCTCCGCGAGGCCGCCGGCGTAGTTGACGAGGTTGCGGAAGCCAAAGGCCGCAGTGACGAGATCGACCGTGTCAGCCGCGTATTGAAGGTGCATGGCGTCCCCTTCCACGAAGGTGGCGTTCGCGGCAGGGTGCTTGCTTCGGGCGCGGCTGAGCATCCGTGGCGAGAAGTCGAGGCCGACGATGGGCCTGACCGCCGGGCCGCTGGGGCGAAGTTCAAGGAGCGCGGCGGTCATGTCGCCAGTGCCGCAGCAGAGGTCGAGGATTTGGGCTTCAGGGCGCGCGAGAACGGGTGCAAAGGCGCTGGCGGCACGGCGCCACCATAGACGGTCGAGGCCGACCGAGAGCAGGTGGTTGGCGCGATCGTAGGTGGGAGCGATGTCGTCGAACATGTGCTGCACGGTGGCGGCGGCTGCGTGTTCCGTGCGAGCGCCTTCGGGCCGGGCTCCGGGATGGGTGATGGGTGCCTGATTGCGCATCAGGAGCTCGTCTCGGCTGTATGGGAAAAGTTTGTTGAGTGCATCAGGGTGAGCATGGAGGTGGCGGCTTGGAGGAGCTCGGCCTGGGTGACGTCGCGGACGATCTCCACCCTTCCAATGGCAGAAGGAAGGATGAACGAAAGGGTGCCGTTGCGGCTCTTCTTGTCTGCCACGGTAAGGTCGACGAGCTTGGGAGCCGTGGTGTTGAAACGGGGAAGCGGGCCGTAGCGGAGGATGGTCTGCTCGATGCGGGCCGCGTCCTTGGCTGAAAGCGCGCCACGAGCGCGGGCGAGGTGTGTGGCGGCAATGGATCCCCAAGCAACGGCTTCGCCATGCAGGAGCTGCTTGTAGGCAGTGGCAGCTTCGATCGCATGGCCGAGCGTGTGGCCGAAGTTGAGGATCATGCGGAGGCCGGACTCGCGCTCGTCGGCGGCAACGACCTCTGCCTTGATGCGAACGCTAACGACCACGACGCGCCTGATAACGGCGGCATGCTGCAGGTGTTTCGGGTCGAGGATAGCGGCAGCATTCTGTTCAAGAAAGCGGAAGAGCTGCGGTGAACGAATGATGCCGGCCTTGATGGATTCCTGGAGACCTGCGCGGAGCTCGCGGGGTGGAAGAGTGCGGAGGGTGTCGGTATCGGCGAAGACGGCGAGTGGGTGGTGGAAGCTGCCGATAAGGTTTTTGCCTGCGGGGAGATTGACGCCGGTCTTGCCGCCAATGGAGGAGTCGACCTGCGCGAGGAGAGTGGTGGGGAGCTGCACGTAGGCGATGCCGCGCATATAGATGGCGGCTAAAAAGCCGGTGACATCTCCGACGATGCCACCGCCGAGGGCGAGGAGCAGCGAATCGCGGTCGGCGCGGGCAGAGGCGAGCTGCTGGGAGAGGCGCCCCACGGACGCGAGTCGCTTGTGAGCTTCGCCCGCGGGCAGAAGGAGCGGCGTGGGCGAGGGCAGGCCGTGGAAGGAGTGAAGAAAGGCATCGGACCAGAGGCTCCAGATCTCTGAGGAGGTGATGACGAACAGCCGCGGGGAGCGGCCGGGGGTGAGCGAGGCCAGGCGGCGGGAGAGGCTTGCCAAGAGGCCGCTGCCGACGTAGATCTCGTAGGCTGCTGAGGGAGTCTTGAGAGAGACGCGGGAGGTCGATCGACTCGCCGGCTGTAACACTTCCCTGCGAGGTGGTAGTGGTGGCGTTGTGTTCCGGGCTGTCCTGGGCACTTCCAGGTATCGTACCGCAGACGATTGCCTGACGGGAGGCAGCTCTCAGCAGGGCCAGATGCGAGGAGCATTGGTAAAGCTTAGAGTGTCCAGCTTCGCCGTGAGGGGAAAGCCGCAGGGCCGGAGGGAGAGCTCCGGCCCTGCGAATGCTATCTACGAGGAAGGTTATGCCATCAGCTTGCGGCGGATCGCACCCACTGCTCCGAGGAGACCCGAGGCCATAAGACCCAGAGTGCCGGGCTCAGGAACTGGGCTGGTGGTCGGAGGAGCGGAGACGGGATTGATGAAGGTGAAAGATGCGGTATCCAGGCCGATGCTCGCACTCTGGGCGACATTGAGATTGGCGGTGTTCCCGGAGACCATCAGAGTCTCCTGAGCGCCGAGGGCGACAGCGGCACCGATCTGGACGGCGCCGAAGTTTGCATCGGTGAAGGAGAGGGCTTCCGCCTGGCAAGGCGTTCCGAGGGTTCCTCCGCCGATGCTCACAGCAACGGTCGTGCAGACGTCCGTCACGTTCAGCAGACCGACGCCGGGGATCAGGCCAATGGTCGGCGTTGTGACATAGGTGATGGTGAACAGGGATCCGTGATCGAGAACGCTGAAGCCGTTGTTGGTGAGGTTGACGTTGGCAGTGTCGATGACGCTGCCATTCAGGAGAACGCTAACGCCTGAACCGAAGACGTTGATGGGACTGGCGTTGGCGGCGAGAGTGGATGCGGAGAGGACGACGGCAGAGAGAACGACAGCAAACTTTGTCATGGGTAGAACTCCTTCCATGTCTCTAGTTCACTGTCAAGGACACGAATTCACGGACCGCGTTTTTATCCTTCATAGCGCAGTTGTTTTGGTTGTTAGGTTCTTATCGGGTCGGGAACCGGGCGGCGTTCAGCGACAGTCGCTCAAACTTCCATACGCGGGTTGGATACCGCACGAACGTGTGTCGTCGCAGGCTTGCCTCGGACTTAGCGCGGGCGTCGGATCGTAGTACACCGGCCCAAGGGGCTCTCGAGGATCACCATGACCGGCCGCCCGGTTCCCCACCCGAAAAGGTGGAACTCAATTCGGCTCAGGTCGCCATGACGGTTCTCATCTCCTGGCCAATCGCCCAGACGAAGCCGGCGAGTTCGCGTGCCAGTGCGGCGACAACGACGGTTGGCTTCTTGCCTCGCGCAATCATCGTGCGATAGCGAGCGCAGAGCCTGCTCTGTGCCTTCCATGCGATATCGCGCACGTTCTTGGGCAAGCGGACGAGGATCTCGGCCTTCTCCTTGGCAACGCGGGCGGGATAGCGATAGCTCCATGCGGCCTCGACGAGCATCCGCCGTGCCTCGCGGTTGCCGGTCTTAGTGATCCCGCCACGGCGAATACTGCCGCCGCTGGAATGTTCGGAAGGAACCAATCCCAGATAGCCCATCAGCATCCTTGGCGACTCGAAGCGGCTGAGGTCGCCAGTAGTGGCCACCAACGTTGCGGCGGAGATCATGTCGATGCCACGAAGTCCGCGCAGCGCTTCCACCAGTGGACCAAGCGACCAGCTCGCCATGGTCGCACCGATCCTCTCGATCAGACCATCTCGTCTCTCCTGTGCTGTCCACACCGTCTCGACGTAATCCTGAAACACGAGCTGATGAACTGGCAACGAGAACGTCTGCCCTGCGAGCCAGGAACGATGGCGCATCGTCCAGTGCTTGCCGGTCGGATAGGATCGCCCGTGCCGCAACAGGAAGGCGAGCAACTGCTGGCGTGCCCGCATGAGGTGCATCGTCGCATCGACTCGTGCCCGTACCAGGTCGCGCAATGCTTCGTGCGTCGCGTCCGGCACCCACACCTGCGTCAAGTCACCCGACCGGTGCAGGATCGCCAGCTTCTGCGAGTCGCGACGGTCAGTCTTGATCCGCTCGCCGGGCTTGCGCGGGATCAGCGAAGTGGCCGCCACGGTGCAGCGATGGCCCAGCGCCGTGAGCTGGCGATAGATGTTGTATCCGCACCCGCCCGCTTCGTAGCAGAAGTCGAGCTCACCATGCTTCGAGAGCCGCTTGGCCATCTTCGCGATGTCGTCGGGCGCGTTCGGAATCACCCCAAGGAACCGCACCGGGCCGTCCCTGCCGTCTTCCGCAATGCTGATGGAGATGGTCGCCTTGTGGACGTCCATCCCGATGAATGATCTGGCTGTCTGCATGTCTGTGGTCCTCCTCTCTACAGGAGAACCGAAGTTGCGCCTCGACTCCAGAAGAGACATACAGACTTAGCATGAAACTTCCCACCGCCATTCGCATCTATTACTGTGTGGTTGGAACCGTACCCGGCAGAACATAGCGCCGGAGCGGCAGAAGGGAAGCACAACATGGCAGGTCTGTTCGTAACGGAAGTCAATGATGGATCCTTCGAGAAAGAGGTTCTGCAGTCGGAGCAGCCCGTTCTCGTTGATTTTTGGGCCGCATGGTGTGGCCCGTGCCGTGCCCTCGCTCCCGTCGTCGATGAGGTCGCAACCGAGTACCACGGCAAGATCAAAGTGATGAAGATGGACGTGGACGCCAACAATGCCACGCCCGCGCGCTACGGCATCCGCGGCATCCCCGCGCTGCTGCTCTTCAAAGGTGGAAAGGTCGCCGAACAAATCGTCGGCTTCGTCCCCAAGGACACGATCGCAAAGTCGATCGAAAAGACCCTCACAAAGGTGATCGCCTAAAACACGCACACGACACCGCGATTGCGCTCCGCACAAGGGCGCAGAGAAGGCCCGAAGCGAACCTGCTCCGGGCCTTCTCTGTTCCATATGGCTAAAATGATCCGCGGAAGCTGCCCCCCCACCTTTTTGTCGCCATCTCGACCGCAGCGAAAGCACTGGCAGTTGCATTTGCCGTTGCTAGCTCTTTGCCGTCATTTTCGCCCCTGCCGTTTATAGAGTGCCGCTTGACCAATCGTTGCGGACAGCAGTTGCTATAAGACCGGCGAGAAGAAACCCTAGTGAAGTGAGCATGAGGCCAAAGCCCATGCCATGGGTCTGTGCAATGTGTCCGACGAGAAAGGGTGCGAAGGCGCTCACGATTCGGCCTAAGTTATAGGCCAGACCGAGAGCTCGACCCCGGAGGGCCGTGGGGAAGGCTTCGCTGGCTATGACGCTAAAGCCGGAGAAGTAGCCTGAACCCCAAAATCCAACCAGAGGGCCGAGGAGAAAGAGCGTCAAGGGAGTTCGGGCGAGGGCGTAGAGCGGGACGATGGCTGCGGCGACGATGAGGAAGGTGATGTAGACCTGCTTGCGACCGAAGCGGTCCGCAAGAACCCCGAAGCTGGTGTAGCCCAGGAAGGTACCGGCCTGCATGACGATGGTCCAGGAGGAGGTATGGAGAGTATCCAGGCCATGGCCGCCTTTGAAGACGGGCAGAGAGAGAAAGGACGGCACCCACGAGAAGAGTCCCCACCAGGCGAAGAGGCTGGCGGCGTTCATGGCGGTGATGACGAGGGTACGGCGCGCCAGTGGACCTCGGAAGAGCTGCCGGACGGAGATCTCGGGTTCGCGGTGCCAGGTGTCCGGCTCCTTCACGTGGCGGCGGATCCAGATAGTGACGAGCGCAGGGAACAGGCCGACGAGGAAGACGGCGCGCCAGCCGAAGTGCGGCATGATGAACGCGACGACGAGGGCAGCGAGCGCGTAGCCGATAGCCCAGGCGCTCTGGACGAGACCGAGCGCCTTGGCGCGGTGCTCGGTGGGCCAGGTCTCGGCGACGAGAGCTGCGCCGGCGGCCCACTCTCCACCCATGCCAAGGCCGAGAAGCACGCGGCACGCAGCGAGTTGAGGGACGCTGTGAACGAACGCGCAAAGACCGGTGAAGACGCAGTAGATGAGGATGCTGAGAGAGAGGGCGCGGGTGCGGCCGAGGCGGTCGGCGACGAAGCCGAAGAAGATGCCGCCTGCCGCTGCTGCGATAAGTGTGAGCGACATGATGAGGCCGGCCGTGCCGGAGCTCATGTGGAGGTCACGGCTGGCGGCCGGGATGACCATGGAGTAGAGCATGACGTCCATGCTGTCGAGCATCCAGCCGAAGGCCGCGGCAAGCAGCGCATTGCGGCGGAAGGGCTCCTTGGCCAGCAGCCAGAAGGAAATCCGTGATGCTCCTGCTGCCGCCATGGGTATCGTGCCGGCCATCGATCTCCTGTCTGATGTTGGGGCTGCGGTGATGTGGGGCTGGGGATGCAGGAGCGGGTGTGGATGGGGTGGGGTTCGTGTTGGGGAGCTCGCGGGTGGTGCCGGTTTGGTGCGGTGCTGGGTGCGTTGGAGCCGCCGGGCTGCACGGGTGTCGAGGGGTTGGGTGGACTCCTGAAATGGATTTGGAGCAAGAACGGGACGGTCGCGGTTTACTTGCCACTGTACGCCGTCGAAGAACTCTCTCTGGGTTCGTTTGATCTTGAATTTGCCGTCTCTGAGGTACTTCAGATGAGCGTGGTCGTAAGCAATGCCTGCGCCGGCCACGAGATGAAGCCAGGGGCCGCGAGCAGTCTCGTCGGGCGCCTCGATGTACCCGTCGTCGTAGGTGACATCAGGAAACGGGTGCTGAAGGCTGGAGAACGCCGGCCAGGCGTGGAGCCGGTGACGGCCATGTAGACGCGAACGCCCTGCCTGTAGGCGCAGAGGACCTCCACGTCGATGATGCCAGCGGCGGCGAAGATGGACTTCAGGAGGTCGCCGAGGTGGAAGGGATTTCGAGGAAGGTCTCCTTCTCCGGCATCGAGGCGGCATGCGTGGGCTCCACGACCTTCGGCTGCTGGGCTGAGCAAAGGTGGGGGGAGAGCGTAGCGGCAAGAGCTGCGCCGACGGACACTGGACGGAGGTTCATCGAGCTCGATCCTCGCTGGCTGGTTTAGTGGCGAACCATCCTGGCTGGTGCCGGGCACGAGGAGGGAGAAGTTGAGATACTGGCGTGTGTTGACCGGGAGCTTGTCGATCTCATCCTGGGTGACGACGCCTTCGATGGTGTTGCACTCGACGTTGACCTGGGGGATAAACCGTCGACAACGACGCTTTCGCCCGACGCTGCCACGCTGAGCGCGATGTCCTGCTGTATGTGCCCATCGAGTTCGAGGATGTGCTTTTCTGAACCGGAGCTGTTTGGAGGATTGGAGTCTGACCGATGCGAATCTCAGTCGATAGCGGCGGGACCTTCACGGACTGCGTTTACCTGAACGATGGCGCAGTCGAGGTCGTGAAGATCTTGTCGACGCCTGAGGACCCAGCTAAGGCCGTGCTGGACGCTGTAATGCAGGTAGCCTCTTCAGACGCCGTGCCCGAGGTACGGCATGGAACGACGGTGGGGACGAATGCGATGCTCGAGAGAAAGGGCGCCAAGGTAGCATTTGTGACGACCTCGGGATTCGAGGACACCATCGCGATCGGACGCCAAGCGCGGACGAGCCTCTACGACTGGTTTCGATCGCCACTGCCCTGTGTTGTTCCCAAGGAGCTTCGCTTTGGCGTGGAGGAGCGGACAGGGCCGACCGGCGAAATCCTTCTGGCCCCTACGGCGAAGTCTCTGGAGTTATTGGCGGAGCGGATCGGACGGAGCGGGGCAGAGTCGATTGCGCTATCTCTTGTGTTTTCGTTTGCGAATCCGCAGAACGAACTGCTGGTCGTCGAGGCGCTTCGAGGTCTTGGCCTTCCCATTTCGATCTCGCACCAGATTCTGCCGGAGTTCCGCGAATTTGAGCGAGCCTCAACCGTAGTGACGAATGCCTATCTGGCACCCAAGGTGAGCACGTACCTCCGGCGGGTGGAACTGGAGTTGACGACAAAGTTTCCCACCGGTTCGGTCCACGTGATGCAGTCGTCGGGGGGAATTGTGCCGGCTCGACTGGCGGCGAGGGAGCCGGTACGGACGGTGCTCTCGGGACCGGCAGGAGGCGTGATTGGAGCGTACGAGATCGCACGGATGGCAGGGTTCAACAAGATCATCGGCTTCGATATGGGGGGAACGTCGACCGATGTGTCGTTGATCGACGGGGCCGAGGGTGGTCCTCAGACGACGAGCGAGGCGGTCGTCTCGGAGATGCCGATCGGCGTGCCCATGCTGGACATCCATACGGTGGGCGCGGGCGGTGGATCGCTGGCGAGCTTCGACGAGGGCGGGATCCTGCATGTGGGGCCGGAGTCTGCGGGATCGATGCCGGGCCCGATCTGTTACGGCCGGGGGGAGCAGCCAACAGTAACAGACGCAAACCTAGTGTTGGGCCGGCTGGATCCGGAGCTCTTCCTGGGCGGAGGAATGCGCCTTGATGACGAGCGCACGCGCACCCTGATGGACGCAGCCAAGGGTGTGCTTTCGACGATGGAGCAGTTTGCGTCGGGAGTTCTGCTGCTGGCGGAGACCGCAATGGAGAGGGCTGTGCGCGTGATCTCGATCGAGAAGGGATACGACCCGCGGGACTTCACGCTGGTCAGCTATGGCGGGGCGGGACCGCTTCATGCGTGCGCCATGGCGAAGTCGCTGCGGATTCCGCGTGTGCTGGTCCCAAAGATGCCGGGTGCCTTGTCTGCCCTTGGGATCCTCATGGCGAACACGGTGCGCGACTACTCGAGGACAGTGATGTTGGGGCAGGCAAATCGCGAGGAGCTCGAACCGTTCTTCGTCAAGTTGGAGGAGCGAGGGAGGTCCGAGCTGCTGCAGGAGGGATGGCAAGGAGTCGCGAGCCGGTCGGCCGACATCCGGTACACGGGACAAGGTTATGAGTTGAACATTGCAGAGGAGGGGCATCTTTTCGAAGACTTTCACGCGATGCATGAACGGAGGTACGGCTATTCGAACCCATCGTCTCCGGTGGAGATTGTGACTCTTCGTGTGCGCTTCGTTGTGCCGAACCCCCGGGTGACTCTGCCCGTCAGCGAGGCGGTGCCAGGAGATGGAGCACAGGCGATTCTGAAGAGGCGTCCGATCTACTTTTCTGGCGAGTGGATGGAAAGCCAGGTGTATCGCCGCGAGTTGCTGAAAGGCGGCGATCGATTTGGGGGTCCGGCACTCGTAACTGAATATAGTTCTACGACTGTGCTGCCGCCCGGATGCGAGGCGGGGGTCGATGTGCACGGGAATCTGATCATCGAGGTGAAATGACTATGGCGATTTCCGTGCACACCGGCGATCCCATCGAATTTTCGGAAGAGCGGATCGGGAGCGATCCTATTGAACTGGCGGTTTTCAAGAGCGTGACCCACTCCATTGCCGAAGAGATGGGGGCGTCACTTCGACGCACTTCCTTTTCTCCGAACATCAAGGAGCGACGTGACTACTCTTGTGCCGTCTCCGACGGAACGGGACAGGTGATTGCGATGGGTGATCACATGCCCGTCCATCTGGGATCCATGCCAATGTCCGTGAAGGCTGTCATCGGGGCCATGAAGCTTGGCCCCGGTGATGTTGCCATTTTGAACGACCCCTACGCAGGAGGAACGCATCTGCCGGACATCACGATGGTGCTCGGCATCTTCGCGGAGGCGGCTAGACCTGTTCTATATGTCGCGGTCCGGGCGCACCACGCCGACGTAGGCGGCCTGTACCCAGGATCAATGGGTCTATGCCGCGAGATCTATCAGGAGGGCCTGCGCATTCCACCGGTGCGGATCGTGGAGGCTGGTGAGATCAACTCCAGCGTGCTGCAGCTGATTCTTCACAATGTACGGACGCCGAAGGAGCGCGAGGGTGATCTCCGATCCCAGATCGGCGCATGTCGCGTGGGCGAGTTGCGCTTGCATGAGCTGCTGCAGCGTTACGGTGCGTCGGGCATCCACCGGCTCTCGGTCGATCTGATGGACTACTCCGAGCGCCTGATGCGGGCACAGCTGGGTGCGGCGCGCAGTGGAACGGTGGAGGCAGAGGACTTTCTGGACAGCGACGGCTTCAGCGATGAGCCCGTGCGGATTCGAGTAGCGATAACGCTCGATGCCGAGGAGCAGTCGGCGGTCGTGAACTTCGCCGGGTCAAGCCCACAGATGGCCAGCAGCATCAACGCGGTGTACGCGATCACATATTCGGCGGTGTACTACGTTATGCGGTGTCTGCTACCGGAGGATGCTCCGGCCACTGCGGGAGTGATGCGGCCCATAACTGTTCTTACGGACAGGGGGAGCATAGTGGATGCGGTGTTGCCCGCCCCGGTCGCTGGCGGAAACGTCGAGACGTCGCAGCGAATCGTGGATGTCTTACTGCGAGCTCTTGCCCAGGCGATGCCGGAGCGCATCCCGGCTGCAAGTTCAGGAACAATGAACAACCTAACGATCGGCGGTGTGGATCCTCGGACGAAGCAGCCCTACGCCTACTACGAAACGATTGCCGGAGGCATGGGCGGGCGGCCCTCGGCGGACGGTATATCCGGCATCCACACGCATATGACCAACTCCTTGAATACTCCCGTTGAGGCCTTGGAGTATGCTTACCCGTTTCGGGTTCGGTCCTATTCCTATCGGCAGAACTCCGGAGGCAAAGGGCGCTATAGAGGCGGTGACGGGATTGTACGGGAGATCGAGCTGCTTGCCCCGGCTAAGGTGACGCTGCTCACGGATCGCCGCGTGTTTGCGCCGTATGGACTAGCCGGTGGATCTTCGGGCGCGCTTGGGCGATCGCTGCTGATCACTGCGGGGGAAGAGACGATGTTGCCAGGGAAGTGCAGTGTCGATTGTGACGCTGGCTGCGTCATACGAATCGAGACGCCAGGGGGAGGTGGCTGGGGAGCGACTTCAACTGAGGATGATCGCAGCATTCGGGAAAACGAGCGATAGTTGCCTCGCAAGTACACCAGACCGCTGGATGAGGACCAATTGATGGTGAGGACGTGGCGAGGCAAGCTTGAGCGGTAAGCGTAGGCAGGTCGATCACCTCGCGCTCGCGTAGGTCGGTGGAAAGCGTGCACTAGGACGTCCGTCAAGTGCTCGGGCGCACGCGCTTGGCGCTAAGTACCGTGTAAGCTTTCGTCCATGTTCCAGCTTACCTTCTCCTCGCTCTTGCTCCACTGCTTTGCGCTCGCCGCTGCCATCACAACATCGTCTGCACAGGTCCCGGGTACGCCTGATGCCCCGGTCCAACCCGCGTTTACCCAGAGCTCTCCCTTGGATCCTGCGCTTCCCACGCTGTTCCTTGTCGGCGATTCGACCGCCCGCAACGGCGCGGATCTTTGCTGGGGGGATCACTTCGCTCACTTCTTCGACACGGCTCGGATCAACATTGCAAACCGGGCGCGGGCGGGCCGCAGCAGCCGGACGTTCATCCAAGAGGGAGCATGGGACAAGGTTCTGGCCGAGATGAAACCGGGCGACTCCGTGCTACTGCAGATGGGCCATAACGATGGTGGGGACCTCGGCGGCGCAAAGCCGCGCGGGTCGATCAAGGGCCTCGGCGAAGAATCTCAGGATGTCACTTTGCCGGACGGGCATCATGAGATCGTCCATACCTATGGCTGGTACCTGCGCAAGTACATCGCGGAGACGCGCGAGAAGAAGGCGACGCCTATTCTGCTCTCGCTCACCGTGCGCAATATCTGGAAGGATGGGAGGATCGAACGCGACATGGGCTACGACGCCATGATCAAGCAGCTTGCGTCCGATCAGCACGTCCTGTTCGTGGATATGGGCAGCATCGCCGCCGACACGTTTGAGGCGGAGGGCCAGGAGAAGACGGCCCTGCTCTTTCCCAAGGACCATACCCATACCAGCGCGGAGGGCGCTGAGCTTAATGCGAAGGCTGTTGTGCTTGCACTCCAGTCTGCGCACTCTCCACTGATCAGATACCTTAAACCTGAGGTAAAACGGTAGATCCACGGGTAAAATCCCACTTGCCGCGCTAACGGCCGTAGGGCTTCTCGGTTGAGACCAGCGGACTGGGCGCCAAGGTGAACGTGGCGACGTCATCGGGTCTGGCCGGATCGAAGGCGCCAATGCCTTTCCTGAGGAACTGCCCCAGCGGCAGCTTCTGATCCTGAATGTCCTGGATGACGGCACGCGCCAGTTCATAAGCGCCATAGGCGGTGAAATGCGTGTCGTCCTTCAACTCCGCAGGCTGACCCGGAAAGGTGTTGGCAGGGAAGTGCACGAACGCCTTCAAAGTGCCCGCCGGTCCCATTGCCTCAAACAGGGTCTTGCTCATCGCATTGAGGTCGATTAGAGGTACGTTCTGTTCCTTTGCAAACTCGCGCATCGCCTGAGGGTATCCGCCAAGCGTGTCCGTGATTTTTCCATCCGGGCCGAAGACTCTCCGGTTCATGGAGGTGACCAGAATCGGGGTCGCGCCCTTTTTGCGGATGGTTTCGATGTAGCGCAGCAGGTACTCCTTGAAGCCGGTAGCAGCCGGGGTGCCCTGCTTCTGGTCATTGTGCGCGAACTGGATGATGAGGTAGTCGCCGGGCCGGATGGTGGAAAGGATCTTGTCGAATCTCCGCTCGGCGGTGAAGCTCCGGATCGTCTCGCCGGACTCCGCCTCATTGGCGATGGCGACGCCTGGCCCGAAGAACATGGGGAGCATCTGGCCCCATGCTGCCCAAGGCTCCTTGTTCTGGTCGACCACGGTGGAGTCGCCGGCAAGGTAGACCGTCGGAACATCCCGGATGGGTCGAATGGAGAGGGAACGGAAGCCGGGATTGTCGCCGTTGAATTCGAGGGTAAGCTTCTCATCCCAATCGAGCGCGCCGACCTCCCGGGGCTTCAGCTTCACCCTGGCGCGGGCGGCCGGGAGCGCCGCGGCGCTGCCACTCGCACCGGGGATGGCGGCGGAGGTCCCCCCCGTCTCGGCAATGTACTCCGTCCGCACGTTGACGTTGAACAGCACGTTTTGCGAGCCGCCGGGTGCAGTCTTCCGACGGTCCACAAACAACCGTCGCGACTCGGCTCGAACCGTCGTGACGGAGGTTGCGCCTGAGCCAAGAACGAGTGAGACCTGGTAGTTGCCGTCCGGAACCGCGACCGAGAAGAAGAACGGTTTATCGCTTGAACAAGCCCCTTTGCTGAGGCTCGTGGGCGAGGCTATAAGATCGAAGCCGAAGGCGGGCAGGGAAACCGGGGAGCCTGACGCCGTTGCCTCCGGCGCAATGTATCGGCTGACACTGGTGAGCGTGATTGCATGCGTGCTTTTGCCACAGGTGAACTTCATCGCCGCCTGTCCGTATATCGGCGCCGCTGCGAGGAGAGAGAAGAAAGCAGTTGTAACGAGTGCACTGGTGAGTTGTGAGCGAAGTCGCGTGCGACGAGAGGGCATCAAGTGTCTCCGATGGGAAGGCTGAAGGAGAGGTGAGGATCGCCTGTCGAGCGCACCACCAGGCTCCTTTGCCAGGCTGCGCATAATACGGGGGTCGAATTCCGCACGGCGGTGCAGGCTCTGCTCGACGACGCTAGTTTCCGGGAGTGGCCGCGGCGCCTGTCGCTTTGTCCACTTCCACGGCGAAGACATAGCTTGGGCCAAGCATGTTGCTGGTGAAGATGACGAGCCTTTTGTCGGGCGAGAACCGCACATTGGGCTCGAGCTTGTAGTTGTGTTTCGACATGTTGACCAGATGCTCGGAGTGGAACACTCCAGGCTGGATAAAGCTCGGCTCATTGATGCCGTCGACCCGCTTCATCATCGGATGGAACAGCTCGATGTACTCGCCATCCGGAGCCTTCGCAACCTGGCCCGGGTCGCCGCCATCCCCGGTGTAAAGGCTCTCATCGCCGGTCACGTTGAAGTGAATCGACCACTCGTTACGCTCCATGTGGAAGGCCCGCCGGCGGTGCGTCGCCACGTCGTATCCGGCCAGGTAGAACTCTTCGCCCTTGATAGGCTGCCAGTCATACCAGAGGGTTTTGCCGTCGATGCCCCAGAACTCGTGCCCGGCGATCTCCTGCGCGAAGGTGCGCTTGTGGATCAGGGTGTTCTCCGTGCCGTCCGTACGGATCGTCCAGATCCGGTCTACCTTTTGCCACGGACCTTCATGGCAATACATCAGCAGGCGCGGATCTGCCGGGGAGAACAGAAGATGGTTCACCCAATCGGTGGAATGTAACAGTGTCGTGATCTTGCCGGTCTGAAGATTTACCGTGTAGAGGATGAGCGGCTGCCGCGAGGCAAGGCGTCGCTCCATCATCTCGCCCTTGCCTTCCGGCTGCACCAGCGTTCCGGAGGCTGCGCCGGTGACCTGCCGCTGACGCGGAGTTCCTGTCGGCGAGGTGAGATTGCTGCCGTATTCCGGCGCCAGGGCCGGACCGTCGTTCATCGTCCCGGCCGCGAGTGTCTCGTCCGCGTTGACGGTTGCGACACCGGCAGCCCCGGGTGGCAATGTGGCCAGTTTCGTGATCTCACCCGTGTCCATGTTCGCCTTATAGACGGTGTTGCTTTTGGTCGCCGGGTCCAGCTTTGAATAGAAGATGCTTGGCGTTTTGTGTCCCACGACGATGGCGTGCACGTTGCCGCGATACCGCGCGATCGGATCGTCGGACGCCGGTTCAGGACGCGGTGGGTTCGGCACCAGCAGCCTGGTCTGCCGGCTCGCCAGATCGAGCACATGGATGCCGTCCGGGGCAGTGTAGATCATCTTCTTGCCGTCCGGGCTGAAGGCGTTGTTGTTGAAGTAGAAGCCGGAGGAGTTTGGCTCGTCGCTCAGGCGAATAACCTTATGCCCGGTGGTCTGGTCGATCCAGGTCTTCGGCGGAGCCGGCCCCACCTTCGCTGCAGGCGCCTGGCCGGAGCAAGTTGGAGAGAACGACGCCAGCAGGACCAACGCAGGACCAAGACGAAGACAGGATGGGCAAAGACGCATACGAGACTCCTGGGTAAAAGACGTTGCCGTTCTGAGACGAGTACCGGCGGCGCTGGCTTGCATGGCGACCATGTTATCGCACTAGATCACCTTTTGAAACATATTCTCGTTTGAACTGCGTTGCCCTTTCGTATGTTGATGAACAGCAAACCTCATGCGCCGCTCCGCTCAAGCGCCGGCAGCTCCGTGCCGAAGAAGGCAGAACACCTCCGCTTCTACGCTGCTCTCAAGACACTTACTTGCCCATGCTTCCCTGGTCTGAGATAACGATCAGGTTGCCGTCCGGATCGGCGATGCCCATGCCATGGGCCAACTTCTTCGCGGCGATCCCCCCCTGCTTGATGCGTCGGCTCGCCTGCTTCAGATTGCCAGTCGCGAGCGTAAAGCTTGCTTTCATGCCAAGCTCCGGCGACACAATCTCGATGGTCTGGCCAGAGGGACCGGGCAGTGCCAAAAGCGCATGTTCCGGTGTAGGCAGGAAGTGGAGCTTGTCTACGTAGAAACTGCGCGCCGCTTCGGGATCAACCATTGCCAGCGACACAGAGATCAACCGATCGGCAACCCGGTTCGGCCCAAGATGCTTTCCAACGTCGTTGCCGTGCAGAGATCCGGGCATGTATTGGGTGTACTCGAGATTCTGCGCGAAGGCAGGCTGCTGCGGCCCCGGCATCGTGAACAAGAGGTTGCCAGCACCTGCCTTGCGTACGGAGATTGGAATGAGGCCTCGGCCCACGTAGTCGTCGTGGATGGCGTTCAGGTCCGCGCCCTCGAAGCAGAGGTGAAGGAAACCGATTTGCGGCTCTTTTTCCGTCGCACTGTAGAGCTCGATAAACTGGCGGTCATTGATCTTGATGAACACCTCATACGGCGCTCCGTTTCGGCTCAACTGGAACGCGCGAATGAAGCCGAGCTGGTTGTAAAACGCCTCCGCCGCCGCGAGGTCATGCACCCGGATAGCGACGTGCGCGATGCCATTGAGGGCAGGGACCTGGGACCCTGAGCTTTGTGCGGTAGGCGACTGTGGCCCAGGTGTTAGCGCCGCAGTTACCCCGGGTGCAGGAGCGTTCGAAAAGTGAACGTCGTCATTCATCTCCCCGGACAGAGCTTCTTTTGTCTTCGTTGGCCGACCGGGATACCAGTCGGACCGACTTGGCGCCAGCGTATTTCCTTGTGCATCGCCAGAGAGCTTGTGGACGAATCGCTCATACATCTCAGATCGCAAGGGCGCGTGTTCAGGTACGTAGCTGCCGCCCTGCGTCGCCGCTGTGAGTGGCTTGCTCTGCTCCAAAGCTGGAGACGTCCACCCTCCCACCATCAAAGCAAGGAGCGCTGCTGACTGTACCAAGCTTCTCTGCCCCATTCAGCCTCCTTGATGTTTATCTCGTGCCTGCTACCGACATGCTGAGCCAACACTCCAGGCAGGTGCGGCCTCGCACGGAATTGCTAGCCAGCTACCGGTTTGTCCATTTTAGGGTCTGCAGCGTTGTGCTCTCGACGGAGGGTTTGACCGATTGCCCTTTGGGGGAGAAGAAGGTGGCGACGGGGTCGTGAGGTAGGGCTTTCAGGCCGGCGACGACCGACTCGGCATTGAGCGTCGCCCCGGCGAGCGTGGTGTGGGTGTGGGGATCGTCGAAGAGAGGCTCGACGGCGGCTTCGCCAAGCGCGTCGTAGCGGCGGGCGATGATCTCGTCCAAGTCGATAAAGCGTGCATGGTGAGACGCGGCGACCTGCCGGGCCCAGCCGCCGTACGTCGCTTCGTTGCGAGCGATCTTGCCGTCTTTCCATATCTTCCGCGGGATGGGAGAACAGAGGATGGGAGTCGCGCCTTTCGCTACCGTATCGGTTACGTATTGAGCCATGTACCAGCCAAAGGTATGCACGGTCTCATGTCGTTGGAGGATGGGGTTCTCAATCTCCTTGGAGTCGTCGCCAACTCCGGGGATTGTGCCGCGGGCGCGGGCCGTGTCGTCGAGCGGACCGGAGTCATTGTGGCCGAACTGAAAGAGGACTACATCACCAGGCTTGATGAGGGCGAGCGTGTCGGCCCAGTGGCCTTCGGTGATGTAGGTACGCGAGGAGCGTCCGCCTATGGCGCGGTTGACCACGTTGATCTTGCTGGTGTCGAAGAAGGCGACCAGGGGTTCGCCCCAACCCATCTGGTTGTTGGCTCCATCTCCACGGCCGTTTCGTACAGTGGAGTCGCCGACGAGGAAGAGGGTCGGGAGCGCGGGGTTGGCGGGTGTCGGGAGGTTAAGACGAGCGTGGACGGCGGGGTCAGTAGGCGAACTCGCTTGCCCAGGGACGTCCGGGGCTTTGGGCGCGGTCGTTTGCGCGGCAAGGAGGGCTGCGGAGAGGAGGAGAGTGAGGGGAAGGAAGCGCATGGAAGCACCGTGTTTTTAGGGGCTTTACTACAAACGTGTTCCGCTATGAAGACCGGTCTATCTCAGAGCAAGCCAAATGCTACGTAGAGGCGGATCAGGATCGAGCGCGATGCTTTCGATTGTGGGGCGCTGAGGGGGAGTTACCGTGCAGGCTGAGGCGCTTTAGCTCGCTTCCCGCGAGAAGAAAAGCGCCCACGCCATAGGTATAACTGGCGGAGGGCCGGTAATAGGCGGGTTCGGGGCCGGTCTGCTGGATGTCGCCGAGGCGGCCGTCGGCGTAGATGTGCTGCAGGATGCCGCGCCAAGCGTTCTCGATGACAGGGCGGAAGGTTTTGGCATCGAGTATGCCTTCATTGACGCCCCATGCCATGCCGTAGACGAAGAGGGCGGAGCCGGAGATCTCCGGCTGGGGATAGTGTTCGGGGTCGAGCAGGCCGGCGTGCCAGAGGCCATCCGGGCCCTGCAGCCCCGCGATGCGGGCGGACATCTCGCGGAGCTGGTTGAGGTAAAAGGGTCGTTGCGGGTCGTCCTTGGGAAGGAACTGAAGCGTACGCACAAGGCCGCCGAGCACCCAGCCTTCGCCGCGGGACCAGAAGATCTTTTTACCATTCGCTTCACGTTTCGGAATGTAGGTCTCGTCGCGTGCGTAGAGGTGCTCTTCCTTGTCGTACAGGAGGTCGGAGGTGCGCTGCCATTGCCGATCGAGGTAGACGATGTACTTGCGGTCATCGGTGGCGGCGTACATCCGTGCCCAGACCGGCGGCGCCATGAACAGCGCGTCACACCACCACCAGGGAAGGCGCGGATCACCAGGGTTCAGGGTGGGTAAATCAATCAGCGAATCGAGATCGGCGCGAGTCGGCTCGATCATGCTCTTGTCCTTCTTGCCTTGTGCGAGATACAGCTCAAGGTAGGTCTGGGCGATACTTTGATCGTCGGCGTTGGGGAGACGGTTGCGCAGGGCGTACCCGAACTTCCTGCTCATCTCCGACATGGCGTCGCGGTATCTGGGGTCGCCAGTCGCGTCGGACGCGGCCATGAAGCCGCTGTACAGGACGCTCCAGGTCCAGATGCGGTCGAAGTACGGCTCGGAGCGCTTGAGCTGCCAGTCCGCCACTTTGACGATCGCTGCATCGATGGCCGCGGGCTTCAGGGCGGAGGAGAGGTTGGTCGCGAGGGGACCTGCATCGACAGGTGAGTCGCCGAAGTGGCGGGCGTTGTCCTTGTCGATGCCGGCCTGCTGGGCTGGTGTTGGCGTGAAGGGCTGCTGGGCCCGGAGGTTCGCGGTCGAGACGAGCGTAAGGGTGAGCAGGGCGGATTTGGTCAGGCGAAAGTGCATGGCTGTTGGACCTCAGTTCTTGTCCTGGTCGGCAGAACTCTGTTTCGCTGCGTCCGGCTTAGTCGTTGGCTGGCTCACAACTTGGGCGTTGGGTAAGCCGGTCAGATTCGTATCGTCGATCAGATCGATCAGGCTACCATCCGCAACGACGAAGGAGTTGTCGTGAAAAGCCCAGTCCCTCGTGTCGGCGATGTGGCCGGCCTTCTGAGTGTGAAGGTTGAAGTGGTCGAGTTCGAAGCGTTGGAGCGGCACGTTCGGGAAAGCGTCGACCTCGAAAGCGGTTCTGGCGGTTCCGGTGATCTGTGACAGATGGACATCATGGAAGTGCGCTTTGCCCTGGGCATCGGGTACCGGAGTTGGGAGGACAGTCCAGTAGGGTGGGTAGTTCTTCTCAGAGGCCGGGATGGCGGCGTAGCTGTAACTGGGGTTCCAGTTCATCGTGACACGAAAGGCGACCGCTACGTCGTGAAGGTCGAAGTCATGGAGGCGGATGTTCTCGGCGAAGCCGCCGCGAGTGTGGGCGGACTTGAAGAGGATGCCGACTGGGACAGGGGCGAGCACGGTGATGGCGTAAGCTTCGATGTTGCGGAAGCCGCCGGAGGTTTCGCTTCCGAGCGTGACGCCGGCGGCTCCGGAACGGACGATGGAGTTGCGGAGGATGATGTCTTCGGAAGGACGGTTGACTCGGAGGCCGTCGGAGTCGCGTCCGGCCTTGAGGCAAAGCGCGTCATCGTTGACGCCGATGTCGGCGTAGTCGACGAGAACCTTGCGCGAGGAGTCGATGTCGATACCGTCGGTGGAAGGGCCATGGCCGTCTTCGTTGTTGCGGATGGTGACGTGCTCGACGTTGACGTCGTGCGAGTAGCAGATGTGGACGGTCCAGAAGCCGGACCGGCGGAGGAGGAGGCCGTTTCCCAGGGTGACGTGGTCTGACTTGAATATCTGAATGAGTCGCGGACGGCGGGCATCGTAGTCGGAGGCCCAGCGCAGGCTGCGTGGCTCGTAGGCTTTGCGGAGGGTCCAATAGCTGTCCCAGAAGATCTTGCCATCGCCGTCGATGGTCCCTCCACCCTGGATGCGGACGTCGTTCTGCTCGTAGACGTTGATCAGGGCGGCGGGCCATGGCATCTCGACGCCGGCGACGCGGGTAGGCATGACCGGGTAGTCGACAAGGTTCTGCGAGCCGATCAGAGTCACCCCCTTGTCGATTTGAAGCGTGACTCCGGACTTCACGAAGAGGGAGCCGGTCAGATAGACGCCCGGAGCGAAGGTGACGGCGCTGTGCTGTCGGACGGCTGCGTCGATGGCGCGTTGAATGGCCTGGGTATTGAGAGTCTTGCCATCGCCGCGCGCGCCGTACTCATTTGCGAGGATGATTTTCGCGAAGCTGTGTACCGGAAGTGCTGCCAGGGTGAGAGCGAAAAGGAAGCTGCGGAGCATTATGGAATCTCGATGCAGGCGGGTCGACCGTTACCCTGGCTGAGAGTGGGTGCGAAAAGAAGGCCGGATGGAAGCGGCTCGATCAGATTCATATCCTGGGTGTCAAAGCGCTTGCCGTACTTTGCGTTGAGGGTGGTGTAGTCTCGTGCGGGCTGGCCGGCCAGCGAGTTCACGGCGGTGTTGTAGACGTGGACCTCGATTGAGTTATCTCCTCTGCGGAGATAGGGAGACACCTCTACCTGGTAAGGCGGATGCCAGAGCGAACCAACACGCTTTCCGTTGACGAAGATGATGGCAGCGTCGCGGATCGGGGGATCGATTAAGGCGTGTATGCCTGCGGAGCCGGGGCGGCGGTTGTCCTGGATCGGCGTGCCGGCGCCGAAGTTGAGGAAGAGACGATTGGCCGGTATGGAAGCGTCGTTGAGGCGGAAGGTCGCTGAGTAGACTGCTTCGCCGGAGTAAAATTTGCGGCCTGGGAGGCTGGCCCAAGAGGTGAAGGAGGTGAGTGGCTGAGGGTTTGAGCCGGGAAAGGCGAGGGTCCAACCCCCATCGAAACGGTCGAGCGTTTTGCCTGGCTGCTGAGTGCAGACCTCACCGGCACCGATACCCGCGAGTCCGGCGTCAGGATCTCCCGAAGTGCCGTTGGGGGGGCGTTCGTCCAGAATAAAGACGATGGACTGGTACGGCGAGAGCGTGATGGAAATGGGAGCATTGCCCGATTGCCGACCGAGAGGTCTGCCGGTATCGAGCGAAAGGGCCCACGCTCGGTTGTGCTTCGCGCGGAAGGTGAGGGAGGTAGCGAGAGGCATGTTGGAGCTGTTGACGACGAAGTAGACGTCAGAGCTGGGTAGCTTGCGGTGAATAAAGCCGAGGCCCGAGTTTGCATCACCGCCCGCAGCCGCGGGATCAGGCAGGCTGGTGGAGGCAAGGTCGGGTGAAAGAGCTCTGTGGAGGGCGGCGGGAAGGTCCGCCGGCGAGATGGCGGCTGTTCCCTGAAAGATCTGTTTCGTGAGGGCAGCGATGGCAGCGTCATCGGCCTGGTGGTTGAGACCAGGGGCGAGCGACGGAAGACTGCCGAGGGGTATGATCGCAAAGGAACCGCTCGACGAGCAAGCCAAGCTGCCACCGGCGGACGTTGATGAGCGCGCAAAACCCACACACACTGGACGCAAAGAAGGCCAGCTTCGAGGAGGACGCAACGCTACGACCCCCTTATGGATGGACGGCAAGAGCCTCCGACTACCAAAGTGGTCGTCTTTTACACCTTCTTAGGTGTCGTCATCCTTCAGTTTCCCTACGCTTGCGGTCTCAAATATCTCAATTGGGATGAAGATGAATGGGCCTGGATACGAGAACTGCGCCATGGTCGGTTGACGAAAGTATGGCAGTGAAGTCGACCACGGCTTGGCGATTCTGAATCAGTTTGAGCCTGGCCAAGTGGCGTACCTGCGATCTTGAGGGACCCAATTGAGTTTATTCCGTGTAGTAGGACGCAGAGAAGACACCTCGAATTCTGAGGGTGTCACAACCTGCTCGCATTTTCCTCCTCTCTCCTCAATCGGGTAGGAACCCGGCTCTCCGATCGTGGCCCGCCGATTCCAATCAATTCACGCACTTCAAACCACCTTGTCCGAAGGAGGACGACCCATGCTGCCTGGAGAAACCATCGCCAGTGGCGCACCGAGTACGTGCGCAGATTGCTTTAAAGATATGGAAAACGAGGTATTGCGGTCGGCGGCTGGATTCTACATCGGCACCATCTGCACCTGTGGTCCCTACTCGCGCGAATCGGGATACTACCGAACCGAAAAAGAAGCGCAGCGCTCTCTCGCCGCTGGGACCTTCGTTCGTTTGTAGTCCCTCACCCTTTCACAACCAACCGGGAAGTGCGGAATGACTGGCAACAGGAAACGCACTCCTTGGCTGACCCTTCACCCGGCAATCTGTGCCCATCCATCCGAAAAGAGGAACCTTCCCATGAGGATGCAATGCCGCTATTCCAAACGGGAGCTGCTTGGTCAGCTCCGTGTCGACTACCTTTTCTCCACTGATGCCCTTCCCGGCATCACGCCGGCATCTTCTCGCTGGGAGGTACTCGCGGCCTTTCTGAAAGCGGGAGAGGCCAGAGCCGAGCGCCTGATCGAAGCCGATGGCGGCCTAATCTTCCTGCAAAGCATCCCTCATCGGCCGAATACAGGAGCGATCTACGTCTACAACGAAGCAACCGGAGCCCTCCTTTGGATGCGCTTCGATCGGGATGATGACCTGAACGGTGTCGACTTCGACCAGGCAGTGTGGGCGTATCGACTCCTGAAATGGGTCAACCTGGAGGGCCGGGCCGGCAAGCACAGGACGCAGCGTTGCCGGGCTTGACTGCCCGACACGGGGAGAGAGATGCCGAGAAATTGAGGGCTTTCTCTCCCGTTTGACTGAATTCCGATCTCCCACTACAAACACCCTAACGAAAGGAGCAAACCATGTCCGCTGCTGTCACCACTCCCTGGATTCCACCCCGGCCGACCCCGACGATTCTGAAAGTTGATCCGGCCCTTCTCCCGGAATACATGGCATGGTTTGTGAACCGCCGCGCCTACACCCGCCAGTCGGACACCCCTAACCTGGAAAACCAGCGCTACTACTATTATCAGCCAAAGGAGCGGTTGACGAAGAAGCGGCTGGCACTCGATGAAGGCACGGTGAGGAAGCACCTCAACGGCCTCCAGACGATCGGTCTCTATGCAATCAATCCAGCGACCCAACGGTCGAAGTGGGTTGCGATCGACGCGGACTACCAGCGGGCGCATCGTGACCTGGCGGCGCTCAAACTGGAATTGAAGGAGGATGGCGTAGAGGCCGCCCTCGAGATGTCCCGACGAGGGGCGCGCCTCTGGATACTGTGCAAGGAGCCGCTGCCGGCGAAAGATTGTCGGGTCTATATCTACAATCTTGCGCTCCGGCTCGGAGTGCCGATCAAAGGCACGCTGAACCAATTGGATGGCATCGAGATCTTCCCCCGGCAGGACGAGCTGCGTGAGGGAGAGTT
>JAABUZ0100001651.1_pt1 | contig 41036 bp, 37 predicted proteins | sample 5562091 | NCBI WGS metagenome assembly JAABUZ01 (sample SAMN12813069, study PRJNA571459) | rock metagenome | isolation source: Antarctica rocks | place: Antarctica: Victoria Land, Linnaeus Terrace sud | collected 2015-12-21
ACCGGCGCCAGACCGAGGCTCCGGCAGGCGTCGGCCGCCGCGCCGGCCACCCGGGGCGAGTCAGCGGTCCACCCGTGGTCGACGACGACCGCCCCGGCTCGGGCACCGAGCCGGGGCGCCACCCAGGAGGTCGCGGCCGCCAGCGCGAGCGAGTCCGCACCGCCGCTGCACGCGACGAGCACCAGCGGGCGCCCCGGGCTTCCGGTCTCGTCGCCGAGCAGGCCACGCAGGTCCACCCGGACCGCGGCGCGGACGGCGGCGACCGCCGGGTCCGGGCCGCTCACACCCACCACCGCGACCGGCCGCCGGGGCGGCTCACCGCGCCGAAGGGCGAACCGGCGTGTGACAGCCGCACTGCGCCAACCGGGCGGCCGCCAACTCCAGTGCGGCACGCGGACCGTCCGGGGAGGTGGTCGGCAGGGAGTCGGTGAGGAAGGCGAACACCAGCTCGCCGGCCGTCGGCGTGCTCACGGTCCCGGCGAGGTCGCTGACCCCGGACAGGGTCCCCGTCTTCGCCCGGACGCGGAGCCGGCCGGCGGCCGCGGGCCCCCGGAACCCGTCGCGGACGGTCCCGGAAACACCGGCCACCCCGAGCCCGTCCGCTACCGGGCGCAGCGCGGGGTCACGGAGTGCGGCGACCAGGACGGCGGCTACCGCGGCCGGGGTGGCGCGGTCCTGCCGGGACAGCCCGCTGCCGTCGACCATCCGGACCCCCCGCAGGTCGAAACCGCGCCGGCGCAGGTCGGCGGTGACGGCCCGGACGCCCCCGTCAAAGGTGGCCGGCTGGCCCGACCCGAGCGCCACGTGCCGGAGCAGTGATTCGGCGTAGTCGTTGTCGCTGGTCGAGAGCATGTGGCCGATGAGCGCGGCGACCGTCGGGGACTGCACGGCGGCCACGACCGGTGCGCCCGCCGGCGCCCGGACCGGCGTCGGCGACAGGGTCACGCGGATCCCGCGGGACCGCAGCGCCGCCGCGAACGCGTCGACCGCGGCGAGTGCCGGCACCGGGTTGCGCTGCCGGCGCCCCGACCGGACCCGGCCGTTGTCCACGGTCAGCGCCGAAACGGCGGCTACCTCGCCGGCGACGAGGTACGAGGCGGTCCACTGCGCACTGGCGGCCGGCCCGGTGAACAGGAAGCTGTCGACCGCGAGCCGGACCTCGCGGACCCCGCGGAGCGCCGCGGCCGTCCGCGCGGCCAATGTGGTGACGTCGGCGGCCCCCGCCGTGGCTCCGTCGGCGAGCGGCCGGCCCGTCGTGACGGGGACACGCGCCAGCGACACGTCGCCGCCGCCGACGAGTACCAGCGATACCGGCGCAGCAGGGCCCGATGTCGCCGGCGCCGTTGTCCGGACCACCTCGGTGCGGAACCGGGTACCCGCACCCAGGACGTCGACCGCCGCGACCGCGGTGAACAGCTTCAACGTCGATGCGGGAGTGATGGGCGTCGACTGGCCGGCACCGAAGACCAGTCGGCCGCTGCGTGGCTCGACGACAGCGATGCCGACCCGGCCGCGCAGGTCCGGGTCGGCCAGCGGGCCGCCGATCGCCTCGCGAACGCCGGCGGCGGTGGGCGGCAGGCCGGTCGGGCGACCGGCCAGTGCCGAGCCTGGAGCCGCCGTCGTCCCGGACGGCGACCGGGGGGCAGGCGCGCCGGTCTGCCGCGCGGTCGGCGCAGCCCCCGGGGTCGACGGAACGGCGGATCGGGTCGCAGCGGTCGGTGGGCCGACCGACGGTGTGCCGACCGACGATCCCGAGCAGGCTGCGGACCCGACGACCGCGCCGAGGCACGCACCGATCACCAGGACCCGGACGGCCCGGCGGTGGCCCCCAGGGCGGTTCAGCGTCGTGTCGCGCACGCGCCCCGCCTCTCCGACCGCCCCACGGGCCGCGCCCGTCGGCACAGCGTGCGGGACACTATGCAAGAGCGTCGGGCCGCCCGCTGCCCACCGGACGGGCTGCCCACCGAACATCGCCCAGGAGAGGACGGACGTGGAGTTCGATGTCCTGATCGAGATCCCGAAGGGGTCCCGCAACAAGTACGAGATGGACCACACGATCAACCGGCTGCGGTTGGACCGGACCCTGTTCACCGCGACCCAGTACCCGGCCGACTACGGCTACGTGGAGAACACCCTCGGTCAGGACAGTGACCCGCTGGATGCGCTGGTCCTGCTGCACGAGCCGACGTTCCCGGGGTGCCTGATCCTGGCCCGGACCATCGGCATGTTCCGGATGACCGACGAGGCGGGCCCGGACGACAAGCTGGTCTGCGTCGCGGTCGGCGACCCCCGGATGGACCACCTCAAGGACATCAACGACCTGCCGCTGTTCGAACGACTGGAGATCCAGCACTTCTTCGAGGTCTACAAGGACCTCGAGCCGGGCAAGAGCGTCGAGGGCGCCACGTGGGCCGGCCGCGCGCAGGCCGAGGCGGAGATCATCGCCTCCTACGAGCGGGAGAAGGCCGCAGCCCACTGACGGCCGCCCGGCCGGCAGGTCGCCGAGGGCGATGCGCCCGGTGCCCCCGTACCGGGCTCCCGGAGAAGCGGCGAACTCAGCACCTGTTCTCGGGCGGCAGCGGTGGCGAACCCCTTCCCCGAGGGTTCGCCACCACCACCGCGGCGTGTCGCCTTGACCATCACCCGCGTGTAGTTCGCACGCCTGAGCCGGCCACCGGTTGTCCCCCGGTGCGCTCTCCGGCCCGGTCCGTGGCAGCCGGGCCGAGCTACGCTCCGCCGATGGCCGCCCGGATGCCGATGACGGTCACCCGCGCCGGACGCCGGTCACCGGCCCGCGACGCCGCCGCACTGCTGGGCGGCAGGGGCGGGGCGTCGGAGTGAGCGGCGCGGCCGGCCGTTCCGGCGGGCTACAGCCCCCGGACCGGCAGCCGGTGGAGGCCGTCGCGACCGATCCGGTGGACCGGGACACCATCCGTGCCGAGGTGCACCGGATCGAGGTCGCCGTCCACCGTGACCTGACCGGTCTCGTCGCGGCGGCCGAGAGGGTGCGCGACGTCGCCGCCGTGCACGGCTGGACCCACGAGGTCGCCCGCGCGCGTCTCGTCCTCGCCGACATCTCGGCCCGTGCGGACCGACTCGAAGACGGCGCCCAGGCCGAGCGGGACATCCTGGTGGAGGCCCTGCTCGCCGACGACGCGCTGCTCGCTGCCCGGGCCCACCACCTGCTGGGCGGCTCGCTGGACCGGCTCGGGCTGATGACCGAGGCCCTCGCGCACGCGGCCGACGCGGTGCACCTGCTGCCCGCGGACGCGCCGGCCCACCTGCGGGTCGAGCACACGATGCTGCTGGCACTGATGAGCTCCCAGCAGCTGTCCGGGAACGGGTTCCGGTCCTCCTTCGACCAGGTCCTCGCCGACGCCGAGCTGCTGCCGACGCCGGACCTGCTGCTGGCAGCACTGAACAGCTACGCCTGGTTGCTCCACGAGCGCGGTGAGGCCGCGGACGCCGCCGCCGCCGTCGACCGGATGCGACAGGTAGCCGAGCGGACCGGGATCCGGCTGAACTCCGCCGCACTGGACACGGCCGCACGCGTGCTGCTCGACGCCGGCGATCTCGAGCGCGCCGAGGAGATGGCACGGGCGGCCATCGCCCCGGACGCCGCGTCGTCGAGCCGGTTCAACTCCGGCGAGGGGATGTTGACCCTGGCCGAGATCCGGTGGGCGCGCGGGGACGCCGACGGCGCCTACCTGCTGGCAGCGGGCGCCGAGGAGCTCGCGGTGGACCACAACCTGCCGGAGATCCGGGCCCTGGCGCTCCGGCAGAAGGCCCGCCTGCTGGCCGAGCGCGGCGACTACCGCGGGGCCTACGAGGCGGCGACGGCATACCACGACCTGTGGGCGACCGTCCGCAGTCGGGAGACCGACTCCCGGGCCGTCCTGCTGCAGACGGTGCTGCACACCGACGAGGCCCGCCGGCGCAGCGCCCTCTACGAGGAACTGGCCGAGCGCGATCCGCTGACCGGGGTCTGGAACCGCCGACACCTCAACCGGATCCTGCCGGCGATGCTCGGCGAGCACGACGCGAGCGGTATCCCGCTGTCGGTCGCCATCGTCGACCTCGACCGGTTCAAGGCGGTGAACGACGAGCGCGACCACGAGGTCGGCGACGCGGCGCTGTGCCGGATCGCGGACCTGCTCGACGTCGAGCTCACCGAGCCGGCGTTCGCGGTCCGGCTCGGGGGGGATGAGTTCCTGCTCGTGCTGCCCGACGTCGACGAGCGCGCAGCGGCCGAGCTGGGTGACCGTGCCCGTCGGCGAGTGGCGGCCGAGGACTGGAACGAGCTGACCCGCGGTCTCCCGGTGACGATCAGCGTCGGGGTCGCCACGTCGACCAACGCCTCGACCCAGGCGGAGCTGATGCGGGTCGCCGACGACAACATGTACCGGGCCAAACGGGCCGGCGGCAACACGGTCCAGGGCTCCGGGCAGGGTGCCGCACCGGTCGGCGGGTCGCCGCTGGACGGACCCGTCCGCAACCGTGAACGGTCCCCACGGGGGCGGGGGGACCGACGGCGGACCCACCACGAGGGCGACCCGGACCGCAGCCGGCCTGATCCGGACCCGGTCGACCCGTCTGCGCCCGCGGACGGCCGGTCCGGAAGCTCCGCGCCCTTGCAGGCCGCGGCCCACCGACCACCCGTGGAGCGCCGGTGGGCGGAGCGCGTGGCCGGCTCGGCACTGGAGGCGGCGCTGCGCCGCCGGCCCGACCCCCCGCCGCGCCGCCCGCTCGACCATCCCGGGCCCGAGGTCCGGCCGCACCGCGCCGGCCCGCCGCCGGGAGCAGAAGTCGGCTGACGCGGCCGCCGGCCACCGACCTACCGCCTGCGCCCACCGCCGACCCCGAGGAGTCCATCCCATGCCGCTTCCCGCTTCCGCCCACGCCGCACCCGTCGGGGCCGCCCCAACGGCACCCCGGGTACTCGCGGACGCGCTGCCGACGGGACGCGTCACGGATGCGCTCGTGGTCCTGGCCGGGGCCGCGGCGATCGGGCTGTGCGCCCAGGTGAGCCTGCCGCTGCCCGGTACGCCAGTGCCGCTGACGCTGCAGACGTTCGCCGTACTGCTGGTCGCTGCCGCGCTGGGACCCGTCCGCGGGGTCGCAGCCACGCTGGTCTACCTCGGTGCCGGCGTGGCCGGGGTGCCCTGGTTCGCTCCCGGCGCCGGCGCAGCCTCGGTGGGATACCTGATCGGGTTCGTCGGCTGCGCCGCGCTGGTCGGCGGGTTCGCCCGACGGGGGATGGACCGCACCGTGGCACGCACCGCCGTGCTGATGGCGGCCGGGGACCTGGTGATCCTGCTCGTCGGGGCGTCCGGGCTGGTGGCGGTACTCCATCTCCGGCCGGCCGCGGCGGTGGCCGCGGGCATCGTGCCGTTCCTGGTCGGCGACGCCGTCAAGGTCGTCGCCGCCGCCGTCCTGCTGCCGGCCGCGTGGCGGCTGGTCGGCACCGGACCGCGCTGATCGACGGCGTGCTTGCACTCACACCGCGGTGAGGACACGGGTCAGCAGCCGGACCGGGCGGCGCGCGAGCACCTGCCCGACCGTCGTCTCCCCGGCCAGCGCGGCGGCGAACACCCGGCGGGTCCGCGCCAGGGCGAACACCGCGTGCACGAGCGCGGGATGCCGGGCCTGCAGCCGGCGCAACTGCCGGCCGGCGGCCATCTCCGGACCGAGCACGCGCCCGACGGTCGCCGCGTACGCCGCGGTGGCGGCCGCGACTGCGGCGTCGTCGACGGCTTGGGACACCGCGGCCGCGGTCTCACCCGCCGCCCGGCCGGACCGCAGGGCATAGGAGATCCCCTCCCGCGTCCACGGCTCGAGCAGGCCCGGGGCATCCCCGGCCACCACGACCCGCCCGCGGGACAGGGGTGAATCGGGCGTCCGGCACCGCGTGAGGTGCCCGCTGCTGGTCGTCCCCGGGACGTCGGCCAGGCCCAGGCGGGCCAGCAGCCCGGCCAGGTAGACGCGCGCGGCGGCACCCGCGGACCGGTCCGCGATGACCCCCACCGTGAGGCGGTCGCCCTTCGGGAAGACCCACCCGTAGGAGGCGGGCAGCGGCCCCCAGTCGAGCAGCAGCGTGTCGGCCCACCGCGCCGCCTGCTCCGGCGGGAGCGGCACCTCGGCCTCCAGCCCGATGTCGACCTCCGCCAGCTGGACGCCCACGTGGCGGCCGACCCGGCCGGCGCTGCCGTCCGCGCCGACGACGGACCGTGCCCGGACCGGTCCCCGGGCGGTGGACAGGACCACCTCGTCGCCGTCGTCGGCCAGCCCGCGCACGGCCGTATGCCGCAGGACGGTCGCGCCGGCCTGCTCCGCCGCCGTCAGCAGGGCCGCGTCGAACGTGGCGCGGTCGACCATCGGCAGCAGTCGCGGCGAGCGGCGCGCCCGGACGCCGAACCGTCCCCGGTAGGTGATCAGCGCCTCACGAACGGCCTGGCGCACCGGGACGTCCAACCCGTCGGGCAGCGCGTCCAGCGAGGGACCGATCAGCCCGCCGCCGCACGTCTTATACCGCGGGAAGTCCGCGCGCTCCAGCACCACCACCGCTGCGCCGGCGCGCGCGGCGGCCAGTGCGGCGGACGACCCCGCCGGCCCGGCACCGACGACCGCCACGTCCCAGGTCCGCCCGGCTGTATCCCCGGAGATGTCGGTGCTCATCGCTGTTGCTCCAAAGGTCGGTGCGGCTCTCGTGGGTGACGTGCGCCCCGGCGGCCGCGGGCGCCAGGGCTGCCGACGGCGCGGTGAGCTCGTCGGGGTCCAGGCCGCCAGGGTCGGGACTGTCGACGGCCGGGAGATGCTCGGGATCGAGCACGTCGACGTCCATGTGCAGCCAGTACCCGCCCGAGGTTCGTCGGTGCCGACAGCACAGCGATCACACGCTTCAGCCTGCTACCGGTCGGCCAGCTGGCCGGCGCACCAGACCGTGCGGATCGAGCGGGTCAGGTCGAGCGGTCGAGAAGTCCCCGGACATAGGCGGCCTGCCCGGCATGCTCCAGGTCGTCGTCGAGCACGCTGACCAGCCGAACGCCGAGGGTGACCGGCGGGTCCCAGGAGTCGTCGACGACGCGCGCCAGGTCCGCGTCGGACAACTGCCCCACCCAATGGGTCGTCTGCTCGTGGACCGCGTCGTGGTAGCCGGCCAGCAGGCCGGGGTCGCCGATGCGGACACGGGCGACCTCCGCCGGGCTGTCGCCGAACCCGGTCGCCGCCGGGTCGCGGTCGAGGCCGAACCGCTCGACCCAGCCGGCCGTCATCCAGACCTGCCCGGTCCCGGCCGCGTCGGCCAGGTGGTCGTCCTGGACCCGGGTGAGGTGCCAGACCAGCCAGCCGATCGGGTTGGCCCCGGCGTCGGGTCGCCAGGCGAGCTGCTCGACGGGAACGTCGACGAGCACCCGGTGCGCCGCCGCACGGACCCGGTCGAAGCCGTCGACGAGGAGCTCGGCCGCGGGGGTCACTGCGCGGCCCCGGCCGCGGGTCGGGACCCCGTGCCGACGTTCTCGTCGCGGAACAGCGGCGGCAGGTAGCGCAGCATCAGGGCCGACCACGTCAGGTGGGTCAGCGTCGAGGCCTGGATGCCGCCGGTGACCCGCCGCTGGAAGCCGAAGAGAGCACCCATCACGGCGGCGGCCAGCACCAGTGCGGGATTGCGGGTCGCCACCGTGGCCAGGGTGTAGATGGAGGTGCTCACCGCGACCGGGAAATTCGCGCCGATCGCTGCGAACAGTGCTCCGCGGAAGAACACCTCCTCCGCGGCGCCGTTGGCCAGCGTGGTCAGGTAGACCAGCGGTCCGTTCCCCTCGTCGGCGAAGACCAGGATCGACCGGATCGCGTCGTCCAGGAAGGGGATTCGACGGGCGACCACGGCCGAGCCGTAGAACAGCCCGAAGATGGCCATCCCGGACACGATCGGGGTGACGATCGGCCTGCGCAGGCTCGAGTCGCGCGGGTCCTGCATCCAGCCCAGGTGCAGCCGCCCGGAGGCCAGCCCGCCGGCGACCCAGGTACCCGCGACTCCGAGCGTCAGCCCGTAGAACTGCGCTGAACCCGGCCTCGTCGACAGGGACAGCCCCAGCAGCCCGGCGCCGATCCCGGAAACGGCGAGCACCACCCGGCGTCGGCGGCGGAACGCCTGCTCGGACTCGTGGTGGTCCCGCGGCACCCTTTCCACCAACCACCGTGGCAGGTGCCCCGTCAGCCGCACCCGCTGGTCGTCGGAGAGCAGTGTTCTTCTCACGATGCGGTGGCCCTTCGGCCGATCGGCTCCCGTCTGGCGCGGGCCCGCTCCCCCAGTGCCTGCAGGACCGCGTCGTCGTAGCCCATCGGCTCGAACGGGACAGCACGGCGGATGCTGTCGTCGCGCACCACGACCTCGTTGGCCATCGAGCCGATGAGCGAGCGACCGGTCTGCAGGTCTACGTCGGTGACCAGGGACAGCCAGCGGGAGGACAGCTGCGGAGTGAGCAGGGGGACCGGGACGATGACCATCCGCCGACCCTGGATGTCGGCCACCCGGCGCAGCATGTCCACGTACTCCATCACCTCCGGACCGCCGATGTCGTAGGCCCGCGCGGTGCCCGCCGGCAGGTCGAGCACCCCGACCAGGTACCGGACGACGTCGGCCACCGCGATCGGCTGGGTGCGGGTCCGGACCCAGCGCGGCGTGATCATCGCGGGCAGGTGCTGCACCAGCTGCCGGGTCATCTCCCAGGAGACCCCCCCGTGGCCGACGATGATCCCGGCCCGCAGCGAGATCACCGGGACACCGGACCCGGCGAGCAGCTGCTCGACCTCGCGCCGGCTGCGCAGGTGCGCGGACAGCTCGTCGCTGTCGTCCCCGAGCCCGCCGAGATAGACGATGCGTCGCACCCCGGCGCCGGCGGCGGCCGCCCCGAACGCCTGCGCACCGACGGCATCCTCGCTCTCGAAGTCCGCGTCGCCCAGGGAGTGGACGAGGTAGTAGGCGGCCGCGCAGCCGTCGAGCGCGGTGGCCAGACTGTGCTGGTCGTGGACGTCGCCGGGGATCGGCGTGCCGACCCCGACATAGGTGTCCAGGTGCCGGGTCATCGCCCGCACCTCGTGGCCGGCCTCGACCAGCGCGGGACACAGCCGCCGCCCGACGAACCCGGATGCACCGGCCACCAGGACTCTCATCGGTCCACCTTCGCCGATGCGGTGACGACACCGCACCCGGGGACCGCACCCGGGCGCCGCGGACTACTCGCCGACCGCCACCGAGCACCGATCCGGGCTCGGGGTCGAACGTTCCCTATCGTCTAGGTCGTCAGCTCACCACCCGTGCCCACCGCCGGGCCGACGACCGTGCCCGGCCGAGAGGAACGTGATGAACCGAGGTGCCCTGCTCGTCGGCCTGGGATTGGCGCTCGCCGCCGCCGGCTGCACCGGCGCGGCCGGGTCCGCCGGCCCGACCGCGTCTCCTCCCCCCGGCACGCCCACGAGCCCGGCCACCGGTGGAACCGGGGCCCCGGCGTCGACTTCCACCCCACCCCAATCCGGCGGCGCCACGCCCGCCGTGACGGCCTCGGCGACGCCCACGGCCAGCTCCCCCGCGGTGACGGCCGGCTCGCCCTCGGCGAGCCCCGCGAGGACCAGCGTCTACGCAGACACCGGCCCGGGAGACGTGTCCCGGGTGGCCGCGGCCGCGCGGCCGCTGGTCTACGTGCCGAACTCGGTGAGCAACACCGTGTCCGTCATCGACCCGGCGACGCTGAAGGTCGTCTCGCGATTCCCGGTCGGTCGTGAACCGCAGCACGTCGTGCCGTCGTGGGACCTGAAGACGCTGTTCGTCAACGACGACCAGAGCAACGACCTGGTGCCGATCGACCCGCTGACCGGGCGACGCGGTCCGGCCCTCGACGTCGCGGACCCGTACAACCTCTACTTCACCCCCGACGGCCGGCACGCGCTGGTGATGGCCGAGCGGCTGCGCCGGATTGACGTCCGCGACCCGCACACGATGCGCCTGCAGCGCTCGATCGTGGTGCCGTGCCGCGGGGTCAACCACGCCGACTTCACCGCGGACGGCCGGTTCATGCTGGCCAGCTGCGAGTACAGCGGCGAGCTGCTCGTCATCCCCGTGGACACCCTGTCCCGCGTGACGAAGGTCATCGACCTGAACCGGGTGCGAACCCCGGGCGCAACCTCACCGCAGGAGGCGAAGCGGATGGGCGGCCCCGCGACCCTGATCAGTCCCGGCGTGTCGGCGATGCCCCAGGACGTCCGGACGACTTCGGACGGAGCCTCCTTCGTCGTGGCCGACATGATCCGCAACGGCGTCTGGGTCATCGATGCGAAGACGTTCACGGTGACCCGCTTCGTCCCGACCGGCGCAGGTGCGCACGGCATCTACCCCAGCCGCGACGCCACCCGGCTGTTCGTGAGCAACCGGGACGGCGCCTCGGTCTCGGTCCTGGACGCCACCGCCCAGCGGGTGCTCACGACCTGGCCGCTGGCAGCCGGTGCCTCACCGGACATGGGCGGCGTCAGTGTCGATGGCACGCGACTGTGGCTGTCCGGGCGTTACGACAGCCAGGTCTACGTCATCGACACCAGGTCCGGGCGCACGATCGCGACGATCCCGGTCGGGAAGGGCCCCCACGGATTGCTCGTCTGGCCGCAGCCCGGCCAGCACTCCCTGGGGCACACCGGCAACATGCGCTGAGAGGTCGCGGGGGGCACCGGCCACTGCCGCGGGTCCGCACCCGCTCCCGGCGACCCGCACCGTGCGCCGCCCGCCGCCGAGCGGCGGTCATGTGACTAGCGGGTCGTGATCGTGGCGCGGCGGTTGAGCTGACGGCCGTCGGCGGTGGTGTTGGGTGCGATGGGAGTTCGTTCGCCGCCGGCGACGGTGGTGATCGTCGGGGCGCCGGCGCCGAGTGCCGTGCGCAGGGCGGCGGCGACGGTGTCGGCGCGCTTGCCGGACAGATCGGTGTTGCGGGGGGCACCGCCGACCCGGTCGGTGTACCCGGTCACGGTGACCTCGGCCGGTTTGCCGGCCCGGATCTGTGCGGCAGCGGCGGTGACGACCTGCATGCTGGCGCTGTCCAGGCTGGTGGACCCGGTCGCGAACAGCACTGTCCCGACGCCGCCCGCTGTCGCGGTGGCGCCGGTGGCGGCCCGGGCCGGCACGGTGCCGCCCCCGATCAACGCAGCACCCGCAGCGGCGGCACCGCCAGAGTCCGCTCCGGCGGGGCCTGTTCCGGCAGGGCCTGTTCCGGCAGGGCCTGTTCCGGCGGCGGCCGGACCGGTGGTGATGGTGGCGCGGCGGTTGAGCTGCCGGCCGGCGGCGGTGGCGTCGGACGCGACCGGGTCCTGCTGGCCGCGCGCCGCCGTGGTGATCTTCGGAGCGTCGGCCCCGAGATCGGTGCGCAACGCTGCGGCGACAGCGTCGGCCCGCTGCTGGGACAGTCCTGCGCTGACGGGCTGGCCGCCGACCTGGTCGGCGTAGCCGCTCACCGTCACCGATCCTGGCTTGGTCGCGCGGATCTTGGTCGCGGCCGCGGCGACGACCTGCCGGCCCGGCGCGTCAAGGACGGCCGAGCCGCTCGCGAAAAGTGCGGTCCCGGCCGCCCCCGCGGCCGCATCCGCCCCGGTGGCCGTGTGCACCGGCACCGTGCCGCCGCCGACGAGAACCGCTCCCGGCGTCCCGGCAGGACCGGTTGCCGAGCTCGGCGCCGGGACTGCGGCGCCGGTTGTGCTCGCGGGCGTCGGTGCTGCGGTGTCGGCCGGTGCGGTGTCGGCCGGTGCGGTGGTCGGGACGTCGATCGCCGCGCCGAGGGCGGGCGACCCGCTGGCGTCGGCCGCGGGATCGGTGGCTGCGGGATCGGTGGCTGCGGCTGCCGAGCCGGTGGCGGCCGGGGTCGGGGAGGCCGAGGTGGACGCGGCGGCGACCGGAGCTCCGTCGCTGCGGCCGCGGAGCAGCAGCGAGAGCAGGAGGCCGAGGACGATCAGCGCGAGCAGCAGCCACAGCCAGCCGAACCGGCGGCGCCGGGGCTGGTGGTCGATCGCGACCGCACCGACCCGGTCGTCGCGGACGCGGCGAGGCCGGCGAGGACCAGGCGTCGCCTCAGCCACGGTTGGCCTGCTTCGTCGGGGTTGCGGTTGCGATCATCGGTCGGCGCTCCTTCCGCGGGTTCTCCGCGGTCTGCTGTCGGCCCGAGGGAAATCCTGGGGTTCCGACGTATCTGGTCCTGGGCGGCCGGCCAGCGTCCGGGCAGCCGACTTCATCGGACGATCCGGGAGCTGCGCGGCCGGATCGGCTGGTGGTCATCCGCTTCCGGGCTGGTGACCGGGGCGCCGGCGGCAGCGGTGCCGCCGCCGGCGCCTGGCGTCAGCGGTCAGCGGTCAGCGGCGCCGGTCACCCTCGACGGTGGTGGCGCTGTCGTCGAGGAGTTCGATGTTCTCCTCGCGGACCTCGGCGGACACCGTCTGCTGCCCGGTGATCGTGCGGGTGTCGAGCCGGACCCGCTCGACAGGCACGGTCTCCTTGGCCAAGACCGGTCGCTCCTCGTACAGCACGACCTCGTGCTCCTCCTCGGTGAGGTCGCCGTCGGACATGGCGTTGCCGACGTTCGCCGCGGTGATCGGCTCCCGTTCGACCACGACTTCTTCGTGGCTGACCGGGACCGTCCGGGTCTCGGTGTGGGTGGTGATGAACTTGCGCAGCCGCGCCTTGCCGGCCTCGCGCTGCTGGACACCGATGTGCAGCTGCTCCTTCGAGCGGGTCATCGCCTCATCCGTCGTGGGCCCGGAAGTGTCCCGGCCGACGATTCCCGACTCGCCGGCACGGTCGTGCCGGCTGTGTGAGGTGTCGGTGTACTGGGTGTCGGTGTACTGGGTCGTCTGCGGACCACCGGTCGCGGTGACCGTGTCCCCGCCATAGGGGATCCGGTAGTACGAGAACAGTTCGCGCTCGTCCTCGGTGCTGATCTCACGACCCGGGTCGTGATGCGGGGCGCCCTTGACCATGTCCTTGCTGAACGGGACGGTCAGCTCGTTGCCGGTCCAGTCCGCGGCTGCCATCGGGACCAGGGAGATGTGCCCTCCGAACAGACCGGTCTTCACCGCGGCCCACTCCGGTTTGGACGTCTCGTTGTCCAGGTAGATCTCGTCGATCTTGCCCAGCTTGTCGCCACCGGACCCGACGACCGAGGCACCGCGCAGGTCTTCGGGGTTGCCGACGTTCACTGCCATGACGTTTCTCCTCTCGCGGCCGCGCCGCGGGTTCCCTGCCGACCGGGGGGTCCCCCGGGCCTGGCAGGCCGTGCACGAGATGCGGCGAGGGCGCCGCCGCCCAACCGGCTGCGGATCAGCGACGGGTCGCACCCCGGGAGCTGGCGCGGGCCTGGGCCTGGGCCCTGACCTGCTGGGCCGGTTGCCGGGCGCTTGGGGCGTTCTGCCAGGCCTTTGCCATCCGCGGATCTCCCGCGTCGTAACTGGCCAGGCTTTTCTCCCAGCGGGCCCGCATCGGGGTGATCGCGGCGCCGCCGACCGCCACGATCGCGATACCGACAACCGCGGCCAGGCCCGCGTACAGCACCGCGTCGACCACGTTGGTCGCGATGTGCAGCTGACCCAGTGCCGCGACGACACCCAGCGCGATGATCACCGCCGACGCCGCGACCATCAGGATCGCCATGGACACCAGCGGCAGGTACGCAATGATCGCGGTCAGGTCGGTGCTGATCTGATTCGGCCCGAATACCCGAACGCGGTGCTCAAGACGAACAGCATGATCGCGTAGAAGACGATGACGAGGAATAATACGAGCTCGGGCGCGAAGGACACGACCGTGCTGAACGCGTTGTTCAGACCCTGGCCGACATCGAGCGTCGTTGACACGGGTGCGCTGGTCCAGTCGTCGGAACGGCACACCGCAGACACCCTGGATGTGGTGGAGCATGCGCTCGACGAGGCGAGAGGGACATCGAAGAGGTCGGGAACGGGGTACAGGCTGCCGACTCGAACGACCTTACCGCGTAAAGTCGCACTGTCAAACGAGTTGCCCCAGATGCGCCCGGAGGACCCGACCGCTGACCCGGGGACCCTTGCGTCAGGCCGTCAGGACGGCCGATGCCCCCGGAGCCGGGTCAGCCGGTTCTTCTAGGGACCGGTCGAACTCCTGTCCGGCTCAGCTCCGCGGACGGGTGGGCGCTGTCACCAGGATCCGACCCGAACCAGTCGCCGGTCGCTCAGCCGGTCGAGCCCGGACGCCCGCGCCGCGGCCAGCACTCGCCAGCGGGCCTCCTCCAGGTCGTCCTCGAGCACTCACCGGTAACACCAGGGTCTGTGCCGGACATGGTGGGGCTGTGGGTGACGGCAGTGACTTCGAGGCTCTGTACACGCGTCATTGCCTGCCCGGCCCCCGCCGAACAGCCGGTGCCCGACCGTCCAGACCACGCCAGCGCCGGGCCCGACGCGGCCGAGGCTTGGCTGCTCTCGCCCACATCAGGCTGACAGGCTCAGCTCGGTGTCGCCGACGTAGTCGAGCCGCTGCGCGACCGTGCGGACGGCGCAGACCCGGGCCACGTAGTCCGCGCGGCGACGACGACCTACCCCCCGCACCGGCCGGGGGACTTCCTGGGCGGCGGACCCAGTGCTCTGGACGGATTTCCGCGCGACGGCGGAGTCGGCGGTGTCTACCGAGTCGCCCGAGTCGTCCGAGTACAGGACGACGTCGAGGGCCGCCCGCAGCAGGACGAGCGCCTCGGCGCGCATCTGCGACACCCGGGACTCGGTCACCCCGAGCTCGGTGGCGATCGAGGCCATCGGCCGGTCGTGGAAGAACCACCCGTCGACCACGACCCGCAGCCGCTGCGGCAGCACCCGGACCGCATCGGCGAGGTAGGCCAGCTGCTCCCGGTGCAGCAGCACGGCATCCGGCTCGACCGGACGTCGACCGGGCAGCTCGTCGACGGCCTCGCCGGACAGTGCGTGCAGGCAGCTCACGGATGCCCGGGCGACATCGCCGGCGTGGGCCGCGAGCTCGGCCGGGCTCAGGCCGGACGCGGCGGCCACCTGCTCCGTCGACGGCGTCTGGCCGAGCACGACGGCCAGCCGGTTGCGGACACCGTCCACCTCGCGGGCGCGACGGCGCACCGACCGGCTGGCCCAGTCCATCCCGCGCAGTTCGTCCAGCAGGGCCCCGGCGATCCGCCGCGCGGCGAACGGGGCGAACGGGACGCCGCGGGACGGCTCGTGCAGGCCGCGCGCGGCCTGCACGAGCGCCAGCATCCCGGCCGACGTCAGGTCGTCTCTGCTCACGTGTGCCGGAACCCGCAGGGCGGTCGCGCGGACCGCGTGGGCGACCAGTGGCAAGTTCTCCAGGACCATCGCCGCCGACTCTGCCGCTGCCTCTTCCGCCGCCGCCGCCGCTGCTGCCGCCGCCGCCGCTGCGCAGACGCCCGGCGACACGGGTCCGTCGGCGGACCCGTCGGCAGCAGGGCGGTACCTCGCGATCGGGGTCGGTTCTCCGAGAGCGCTCATGGAGGAACTGTCGTCCGTTTCACTACTCTCCGGAGTTGTTAGGTCGCCCTCTGTGCATAGCGGTTCGGTGGCCAGTCGCCCCGTCCCATCCGGCCGGACGTCTCAGCTCGCCCCGGTTCGTGCCGATCGACGAGGGCAGCGGAGCCCGGGAACCCGGGACCGGAGCGATCGGGGACACGGTGGAGCGGCTGAACAGCATCCTCTGGACCGAGCGTGACCTGCTCGACGAGCTGCTGTTCGCGATCGAGACCGAACGGTGGGTCCGCAGCACCGGTCGCCGTCGGTTCGATCTCCTGGCCCGGGAGCGGCTGCGGGCGACAGGACACCTGCTCCGGCGCACCGAGGTCCTCCGGGCGGCCGAGTCCGACGCCGTCGCCGCCCGGCTCGGGCTCGCCGCGGCCCGGTCCCTCGTCGAGCTCGCCGACGGTGCAGGCGATCCGTGGCGCACGATCCTGCTGGACCAGCGGGCCGCGCTCCGAGCGGCCACGCACGAAGTCGTCCAGGCCGGTCTGTCCGCCACCACGCCGTCCGGGGGCTGACCCGCGTGCCCATCCGACTCAGCCGTCCTCCCGGCGAGCCCGTCCCCCCCGACGACCGACCCCTGACCGACGCACGGCCGGCGGACGAAGCCCCGGCCGACGCGCCGACGCTCCCGCCGCCGACCACCGCGGACGGCTGCGAGCCGGCGCCGGTCCCGGCTTCGCTGTCGACCTTTCTCGCCTGACGAGGCACCGCCGGGTCGCTCAGGTCGCTCAGGTCCGGCCCGGGCCCGCCGACAGACATCTCATGGACGGGACCCTGCGGCCGATCTTGCGTGCCCTGCGCGCTCGCGGACTGCCTGACGCCAAGGTCGACGCGGCAGTCCGCACGGCCGAGATCTCCGGTCGGGCCTTGCGGGAGGTCCTCGTCGAGGACCAGGTCGTCACCCAGTTCGAGCTCGCCTCGGCCACGGCGGACGCCTACGGCGTCGAGGCGGTCCAGCTGAGCGGGTACCCGGTCGATCCGGCCGCGATGGCCCGGGTCCCACTCGCGCTCGCCCGTCGCCACCGGATGCTGCCGGTGTCGATCTCCGAGTCCACCGTCTCGGTCGCGGTCACCGACCCGGGCGACGTCGTCGCGCTCGACGACATCCGCAGCTCCACCGGACTGACGGTCCGGCCGCTGGTCGTCACCGCCGACGACTTCAACCAGCTGATGTCGCGGCACGCCCGGCAGAGCAACGACCTCAGCGAGGCCGCGGCGCTGATGGTCGCCGGTGAGGCTCCTGCTTCCACCACCGGGATGATCGAGGTCAACGAGGATGCACCGGTCGTCCGGTGGGTCGACGCGCTGCTGGAACGGGCGATCAACGACCGGGCCTCGGACATCCACCTGGAACCTACCGAGGCCGAGATGCGCGTCCGGCTGCGGATCGACGGGGTGCTGCACGAGGTCGACGCCGTCCCGCTCGGTATCCAGGCCGCCCTGGTGTCCCGGCTGAAGATCCTGTCCGGGCTGGACATCACCGAGCGACGGGTGCCGCAGAACGGTCGGATCACCAAACAGCTCGGCACGCGCAACGTCGACCTGCGCTCGGCGACGCTGCCCACGGTGTGGGGCGAGAAGGTGGTCCTCCGGGTGCTCGACACCGGCGGCATCGCCTTGGACCTGCGCAAGCTCGGGTTCACCTCGACCAACTACGACCGCTACTCCGCCGGATTCCGCAAGCCGCACGGGATGATCCTGGTGACCGGGCCGACCGGGTCGGGCAAATCGACCACCCTCTACGCCACGCTGACCGAGATCGCCCGGCCCGAGGTCAACGTCATCACCGTCGAGGACCCTGTCGAGTACCGGATCGCCGGGGTGAACCAGGTCCAGGTCAACCCCAAGGCCGGGCTGACATTCGCCGCGGTGCTGCCGGCGATCCTGCGCAACGACCCCGACGTGGTGCTGGTCGGCGAGATCCGCGACACGACGACCGCCCAGCTCGCGATCGAGGCGGCCCTGACCGGCCACCTCGTGCTGTCCACGCTGCACACCAACGACGCACCGAGCGCGCTGCCGCGGCTGATCGAGATGGGCATCGAGCCGTTCCTCGTCGGGTCCGCGCTGGACTGCGTGCTGGCCCAGCGACTGGCCCGCCGGCTGTGTGAGTGGTGCAAGCAGCCTTACGAACCGACGGAGGACGAGCTGGCGGTGGTCGGTTGGCCGATGGCGACCCTGGGTCGACCGGACACCCTGTGGCGCGGGATCGGCTGTCCGTCGTGTGCGGGCACCGGGTTCCGCGGCCGGCTGGCGGTCATCGAGGTGATGCCGGTGACCGAGGAGATCGGCCGCCTGGCGGTCGGACACGCCCCGGCGGCCGAGCTGACCAAGACCGCCGTCGCCGAGGGCATGACCCGGCTGCGGGACGACGGCCTGCGCAAGGTCGCCGACGGCATGACCACGGTGCAGGAAATCGTCCGGATCACGGTCTGACCGCGTGCCGATCCCCTGTCCCACCACCCGATCCGCGAGCGGAGCTCCATGTCCCTGCTGACGACCGACGGCGACTTCACCAGCGTGCAGGACGCGCGAGAACAGCTCGACACTCTGCTCACCACCATGGTGGCCGACGGCGGATCCGACCTGCACCTGACCGCCGGGAGTCCACCCGCCGTCCGAGTGAACGGTGCTCTCGGCAAGTTGCCGGACGAGCGACGGCTGAGGCCTGAGGACACCGAGCTGCTCATCCGGTCGATGCTCACCACCGCGCAGTGGGACGCGTTCGAACGGATCCAGGAACTCGACACCGCCTACACCCTCGCCGGTGTCAGCCGGTTCCGGGTGAACGTGTACCGGCAGCGGGGTGCCGTCGGAGCGGTGTTCCGGTCGATTCCCAACCGGATACCGCCGCTGGACGAGCTGGGGGTCCCGGAGCCCGTCGAGCGGTTCACCCGGCTGCAGCGGGGACTGGTCCTGGTCACCGGCCCCACCGGCTCGGGCAAGTCCACGACCCTGGCCAGCGTGATCGACCGGGTCAACAAGACGCGGTCCGGGCACATCGTCACCATCGAGGACCCGATCGAGTTCCTGCACTCCCACGGCCGGTGCCTGGTCAACCAGCGCGAGGTCGGCTCGGACACCGCGAGCTTCGGCACCGCCCTGCGGCACGTCCTGCGCCAGGACCCCGACGTCATCCTGGTCGGCGAACTACGGGACCTGGAGACCACCTCGGTCGCGGTCACCGCCGCGGAGACCGGCCACCTGGTGTTCGCGACCCTGCACACCCAGTCCGCCGCGCAGACCGTGGAACGGCTGATCGACATCTACCCGGCGGACCAGCAGAACCAGATCCGCGCCCAGATCGCCGGCTGCCTGGAGGGGGTGGTGACCCAGGCGCTGGTCCCGCGGCTCGACGGCAACGGCCGGGTGGTGGTGTGCGAGGTGATGTTCGCGACGTCGGCGATCCGCAACCTGATCCGCGAGGGACGCCCGCACCAGATCCCGTCGTTCCTGCAGTCCTCGGGTGACCTGGGGATGATCAGTTTCAACCAGCACCTGGTCGAGCGGTTCCGGGACGGCCTGATCAGCATGAACGCCGCGCTGGAGCTGGCACACGACCCGAACGAGTTCCGCCGGCTGGCGATGCTGTAGATGACGGCCACGACGTTCGCCTGGGAGGCCCTCGACGCCGCCGGCGCGGTGGTACGGGGCAAGACCGAGAGCGACTCCGCCGACAAGGTCGCGCAGTCGCTGCAGAATCAGCAGCTCATCCCGATGTCGGTCGCCCCGACCGGCCGCGGGCTCAGCCGCGATCTCAAGCTCCCCGGCCGCGGTGGGCGGACCACACCGAAGGACCTCGCGGTCTTCACGCGCCAGTTCGCGTCGATGAGCGCGTCCGGGCTGACCCTGCTGCGCTCGTTGGCGATCCTGGAGGACCAGACGGTCAAGCCGAAGCTGCGCGAGGCGATCCGAGCCGTCCGCGTCGCCATCCAGGGCGGAGCGACGCTCTCGTCTGCGTTGGCGCAGCATCCGGCGACCTTCCCCTCGCTCATGGTCGACATGGTCCGTGCCGGGGAGACCGGAGGGTTCCTCGACCAGTCGCTGGCCCGGTTGGCAACGATGTACGAGTCCGACGTGCAGTTGCGGGCGACAATCAAGGCGGCGCTGACCTACCCGGTGATCGTGCTGATCTTCTCCCTCACCATGGGCGTCGGGGTGGTGATCTTCATCGTGCCGATCTTCGAGCGGATGTTCGCCAACCTGGGCGGAAAACTGCCGTTGCCGACGCAGATCATCGTCAACGTCTCGCACAACATGGCCTGGCTCGGTCCACTGCTGCTGGTGGCGGCGCTCGCTGCGCTGCACGCCTACCGTCGCGGCGTCCAGCGCAGCCCCGAGTTCCGCCTGCGCAAGGACCGGATCGTCCTGCGGCTGCCCGTCGTCGGGGCACTGGCCGGCAAGCTCGCCATCAGCCGTTGGGCGCGCAACCTGGGCACCCTGATCTCCGTCGGCGTCCCACTGCTGCAGTCGTTGGAGATCGTCGGCGGAACGTCGGGTAACGCGGTGGTCGGCGAGGCGATGAAGGACGTCCGTGCCGCGGTCCGCGACGGCCAGCGGATGTCCGGGCCGCTGAGCCGGCACCCGTTGTTCCCGACGATGGTCACCCAGATGCTGGAGGTCGGTGAGGAGACCGGCCAGATGTCGGAGATGCTCGACAAGACCGCCGACTACTACGAGCGCGAGGTGGAGACCGCCACCGAGGCGCTGACGTCGGCCCTGGAGCCGCTGATGGTCGTCGTCATGGGCCTGGTGATCGGCACGATGGTGATCTGCCTGTACCTGCCGATGTTCTCGATCTACCAGAACATCCAGAACACCTGACGCCGGTGCACCGCTGGGGAGCCAGCTACGTCAACCAGGATCCGGCTTCGTCGGCTCCCCGCTGCAGTAGGCGGGGCATGCGCACGCAGGCCTCCAGGGCGAGGGCGTGGACGAAAGCCTGGGGAAGGTTGCCGCGCATCTGGTGCTGGACGGGGTCGTACTCCTCGCTGTACAGCTCCGGGGGGCCGCACGCGGCGAGAGCCTTCTCCAGGCGGGAGACCGCGCGCAGGGACTGTCCGGCGCGCGCTTCGACCAGCGCGGTCCAGTACGAGCAGAGCAGGAATGCGCCCTCGGCCTGATCCAGGGGCCGTGCATCGTGGCGGAAGCGGAAGACGTACCCGTTCTGGTCGAGCTCGGACTGCACCGCAGCCAGCGTGGCCGCTGAGCGGGGGTCCGCTGTCGGCACGGCCCCTCGCAGTGCCCCCAGCAGTAGTGCGGCGTCGACGCGCTCGTCGTCGGGGGCCCGTTGCCAGCGCCCGCTGGGATGGGTGCACCGGGCCGCGACCTCGGCCATCACCGCGTCGGCGAGGGCGAGGGCGTCCTCCCCGGCACGTCCCAGGACCCGCGCGGGGGCTGGCCGCTCCGGAGATGGTCCAGAGGCTGCTGCCCAGGCCCGCAGGCCGGAGACGGCCGCGAAGCGGCTGTGGGTCCACCACCGGTCGTCCAGCTCCCACACCCCGGCGTCGGGCTCCTCCCAGCGTCCGGCGATGGCGCTGACGGCGATGCGGGCGGCCTCGTGCCCGGCCTCGTCCAAGCGGTCGTGGGTGCGGGCGGTGGCCAGCAGCTGCAGGGCCTCCCCGAAGCCGTCGAGCTGGAACTGGGTGCGCACGTGGTTGCCGGTGGCCGCGACACCGCCGGGGTAGCCGGGCAGGGGCACGTCGGCCGGCTCGGGGACCGGGTCCCCGCCGGTGGTGTAGGCCGGGGCCAGGCCGGGGCCGTCGGTGAGCAGCCGCCCGGTGACGAAGTCGACCGCGGCGTCGGCGAGTTCGGGGCTGCCCGCGGCGTAGGCGGCGGTGCCGGCGTAGCACTGGTCGCGCACCCACGCGTAGCGGTAGTCGTAGCTGTTGTGCTGCTCGGCCCGCTCGGGCAGGGACGTCGTTGCGGCGGCCACCATCGCACCCGTGCTGGAAGTCAACCCGTGCAGGACCGCGAGGCTGTGCCGGGCCTGGGGCGGTGACCACGCCTGCGGCATTGCCGGCACCCGCGAGGCCCAGGCGGCCCGGGTGCCCTCCCACAGCACGTCCGGGGGCACGGGATCAGCTGCCGCAGCAGACAGGGGGCTGGGCGCAGCCGAGGACGCGACCTCCAGGACGAGGTCATGGGCCTGCCCCGCCTCCAGGTCCAGGACAAGCTCCAGGACAGCACTGCCGTCCCGGGAGTGGGCCCGAGCGCGCTCGCCGCCGCGCCAGCGCACGGCCAGGTCCGCGGTAGACGCGATCCAGGCGCCGTCGCCCCCGTGGCCGCCCGTGCGGGTCAGGTGCTCCAGGGGGTGCTGGTCGAAGCCGGCTCGCAGGTCGAGGGCGGCGCGGACCCGGGCACGCCCGGAGAGCACCTGCACCCGGCGAAGCAGCACCAGGCGCCCCGGCTCGGCGGGCAGGGCCAGGGCGTCGGCGCACTCGACCACGGTGCCGTCGTCCAGCACCCACCGGTTGCGCCAGACGAGGCTGCCGGGCTCGTAGGACCCACCCCACACGTATCGGCCCAGCGGGGCGACCTGGTAGTGGCTGCGGCCGCCCAGCAGGGAGGAGAGGACCGCGGGGCTGTCCCAGTGGGGCGCGCACAGCCAGGCGACCTCACCGCGGGGACCGATCAGCGCACCCCTCTCCCCGTCGGCGATCAGGGCGTACTCGCGCAGCACGTGCGGGGGTGGCACCTGCTCGTGCGCCCGCTGCGGGGCGGGGCTCACCGTGGGGCGCCGGGCAGCAGCGGCAGCACCTTGCGCGCGGTGCGCTCGGTCCAGGACGACGGCGTGCCCCCGCGTGCCTCCCCCGACCCGGCCCGCCGGGCGTCGCGGCGAGAGGCAAGGCCGAACGAGGCGGCGATGGCGGCGTCGACCAGCGCCGCCCGGGCCCGGCGGCGGTCCACCAGCGCCAGCCCCAGGGCGGTGAGGCAGTGGAGGCCGTCCACCCAGGTGCCGACCGCCAGGACGGCGGACCCGGGAGCCAGACCCGACCCGGCGGCCTGCACCAGGTGGCGGGCCCCGAGGATCCGGGTGACGACGACCGCGCGGTGGTCCGCGGGAGCGCCGGCGACCAGGCGAACCAGGGTGGCCGGCGCGCACACGGCGGCCAGTCCCCACACCGCGCGTGCGATGTCCAGCGGCCTGCCCACCGGAGTCATGACCGCACCTTGCGCAGCAGCGCGGCAGCACCCACGGCGGCTGCACCGCTCCTGGCGGCAACCGTCAGGGCGGCAGCCGTCAGGGCCGCAGCCGTCAGGGCGCGCCGGTGCAGCAGCATCCAGATCTCCGGGCTCGACGACCAGGACCGGCCGTCGAACTCCCCGTGGGAGCCGTGGTCGCCGGGCACCGGGGCATACAGGTTGTCCCCGGCCATGGTGTCGCGGTCCTGGTCGGTCTGCTGGCCGGAGAAGCCGGTGCGGGCCAGGTACCGGTCCAGCAGCGGCGCCACCAGCCGGTTGCCCACGACCGTGCCGACGGTGGACTCCCCCACCCAGGTGGTGCGCCGCGGATGGTCGACGACCGAGACCACGACGGCGGCGCAGGCGTCGGGGGAGTAGATCGGCGGGACGGGCTGGGGGTGCTTGGGCAGGGTGGTGCGCACCCAGCCGAACTGGGTGGTGTTCATCCCCGGCATGTGGACCATCGCGACCTTGACCTTGCTGTGCTCGTGGAGCAGCTCGGTGATGACGCTCTCGGTGAAGCCGACCATCGCGTGCTTGGCGCCGCAGTACGCCGCCTGCAGGGGGATGCCGCGGAAGGCCAGGGCCGAGCCGATCTGCACCAGGATGCCGCGGTCACGCGGTCGCATCCGCGCCAGGGCGGCGCGGGTGCCGTTGACGAACCCCAGGTACGTCGTGCGGGTCGCGTGCTCGAAGTCCTCCGGGGCGGTGTCCCAGAACGGGGCGAAGACGCTGGCCATCGCGTCGTTGACCCAGACCTCGATGGGCCCCAGCTCGGCCTCGACCCGGTCTGCGGCGGCCTCGACCTGCGCATGCTCGCCGACGTCGCACTCGACGCCCAGGCCTCGCCGTCCGGCGGCGGAGACGTCACGGACGGCACCGGCGAGCTGGTCGCGGCTTCGGGCGAGGACCGCCACGTCCCACCCGGCCTTCGCCAAGTGGCGCACGAGCTCGCGGCCCAGGCCGGCCGAACCACCGGTGACCACCACCACGCCCCGAGCCGACGGCGGAGCGCCCACGGCGACCAGGGGATCCCCCGGCGCTGTGGTGGAGCGATTTACGGGTACGGACAAGGTGGTGTTCCTCTCGGGAGAAGTGCGGTGCACGGGCATGGTGGCCCGTCAGGTGCTGAGCAGGTGGAACGCGGCGGCCCGGACGGGCCCGGGTCCCGTGGCGGCGACGTGGTCCAGCGTGGCCATGCAGGCGTCCCGCCCGCAGATGTCGACGAGGGCGTACATCGCGGCGACGGCCAGCTCCGGGTCGGTGTGGTCGCTGGTGACAAGGCCGTGGAGGGGCCGCGCGGCGCGTGGCTCGTGCCGGGCGCCGAGCTGGTGGACGGCCTGCCGGCGCCGGTCGGCGTCCGGGTGGGACAGCGCCCAGAGCTCGATGTCCGTGGCGGTCGTTCCCGCTGGCGGTTCGATGCGCTGTCCGCAGGTGGTGCACTCACCGGTCGGGTGTGGGTTGGGCTGGTAGCAGTACCAGCAGTAGGCCGCCGCGCCCGGGCCATCCGGCCGCCCGGCGACGGTCGCGATGCGGCCGGGCTGGGCGTCCTCGGCACCTGCGGGTTCCTTCGGTGCGAGGGGGAACTCCTCAGGCGACACGGCGGTGTCCTCTCCGGACAGGTCTGCGGGCGGGATTCCGCGTGCAGTCGTCCCACGCTCGAACCCGTACGGCTTGACGGCGTCTCCGCAGGTGTGCGCGCGGACCGCGTCCGGGCGCGGAGTAGCTGACCCCAGGCTCACACCAAACGTGCATAAGTGCAACAGTTGTGTTGGAGTGGCTGGGGCAGTTGGAGTGGCTGGGGCAGTTGGAGTGGCTGTGGCATCGGGTAGGCGGGCGCGAGGAGGCAACCCGTGGTCGACCAGGTCAAGGACGCAACAGAGCAGGCGCTGGCGGCGTCCCGGGCTCTGGTGGGGGTCGCGGTGCGCTCGATAGCGGTCGCCCTGGAGGAGATGACCCTGCCGCAGTACCGGGTTCTGGTGCTGCTGGCGGCCCGCGGGCCGTTGCGCAGTGGCGTCCTGGCCGAGGAGCTGGGGATCCATGCCTCGACCTTGAGCAGGATGGCGGACCGGTTGGTCGCGGGCGGCTGGGTTCAGCGTTTGGACAACCCCGCCACCCGGCGTGAGGTGCTCGTCGACCTCGCCGGGCCTGGGAGGTCGCTGGTCGAGGAGGTCACGGCCCGGCGCGCTGCGGAGATCACGCGGATCCTCGGGCGCGTCGACCCCGGTCAGGTCTCCTCCGCGCTCGAGGGCTTTCGGGTCTTTGCCGAGGCCGCCGGCGAGGTCGACCCGGGAGAGCTGGCTCGCCTGGGCGTTGAGAGCTGAGCACTCGGTCGCCGCGCGTGGAACCCGGAGCGTCCACCAGCGCGCCGTCGGGAGTGGCGGAGGCGTTCGGTCCTGCGGCGGACGGTCGGATAGACGGTCGGTCGTTGCCGGGGTGCAACCCTTGCGTAGGAGCAAGTGATGGTGGGATGCTGTTGAGTATCCGCGGAACGCGGTCCGACCAGACCGGCGCTTCCCGGCCGCGTGCACCTGAACAGGTGCCTGAGCACTGGAGATCAGCATGGCGACGACGACGGTGGGGGACTTCCTCCTGCAGCGCCTGCGGCAGTGGGGCGTGGAGCAGATCTTCGGATATCCCGGTGACGGGATCAACGGGATCCTCGCCGCGTACGCGCGCGCCGATGACTCCCCGCCGTTCATCCAGGCCCGTCACGAGGAGATGGCCGCCTTCGAGGCGGTCGGCTACGCGAAGTTCAGCGGAAAGGTCGCCGTGTGCATGGCGACCTCGGGCCCGGGGGCGGTCCACCTGCTCAACGGCCTGTACGACGCCAAGTCCGACCACGTGCCGGTGGTGGCGATCGTGGGGCAGACCGAACGCAGCGCGATGGGCGGCTCCTACCAGCAGGAGATCGACCTGCTCTCCCTGTTCAAGGACGTCGCCAGCGACTTCGTGCAGATGTGCACCGTCCCCCAGCAGCTGCCCAACCTGATCGACCGGGCCATGCGCGTCGCCGAGGCGCGCCGGGCGCCGACGGCGATCATCATCCCGTCCGACGTGCAGGAGCTGGAGTACGTCCCGCCCGCACACGCTTTCAAGGAAGTCCCCTCCAGCCTGGGGACCGCCTGGCCGACCGTGGCACCGGACGACACCGCGGTCCAGCAGGCTGCGGACATCCTCAACGCCGGGAAGAAGGTCGCGATCCTCGTCGGCCAGGGCGCCCGCGGCGCCGCGGCCGAGGTGGAGCAGCTGGCGGAGCTGACCGGCGCCGGGGTGGCCAAGGCGCTGTTGGGCAAGGACGTGCTCCCCGACGACCTGCCCTACGTCACCGGAGCCATCGGCCTGCTGGGCACCCGCGCCAGCTACGAGCTGATGATGGGCTGCGACACCCTGATCACTGTCGGGAGCAACTTCCCGTACGTGCAGTTCATGCCCAAGCCGGACCAGGCCCGCGCGATCCAGATCGACATCGACGGGTCCTTCATCGGCATGCGATACCCGTACGAGGTCAACCTCGTGGCCGACGCCAGCTCCGCCCTGCAGGCGTTGTTGCCCCGGGTGCACCACAAGAGCGACCGGTCATGGCGCAAGCACATCGAGAAGGAGGTCGCCGGCTGGTGGAAGACCATGGACCATCGCGCGATGGTCGGTGCGCACCCGGTCAACCCCCAGCGGATCTTCTCGGAGCTGTCCAAGCGCCTGCCCGCCGACGCCATCGTCGCCTCGGACTCTGGGTCGGCAGCGAACTGGTACGCCCGCCACATCAAGTTCGGTCGGCACAACCGCGGCTCGCTGTCCGGGACCCTGGCCACCATGGGCCCGGCGGTCCCCTACGCGATCGGCGCGAAGTTCGCCCACCCCGACCGGGTGGCGATCGCGCTGGAGGGGGACGGGGCGATGCAGATGAACGGCCTCGCCGAGATGATCACCATCGCGAAGTACTACCAGCAGTGGGCCGACCCGCGTCTCATCGTCGCGGTACTCCACAACGACGACCTGAACCAGGTGTCCTGGGAGCAGCGGGCGATGGAGGGTTCGCCGAAGTTCATCGCCTCCCAGAAGCTGCCCGACGTCTCCTACGCCGGCTTCGCCGCGAGCATCGGCCTGCACGCGATCTACGTCGACGACCCGGACGACGTCGGACCAGCCTGGGACGCGGCCCTGGCCGCTGACCGCCCGACCCTGCTGGACATCCGCTGCGACCCGGACATCCCACCGATCCCTCCGCACGTGACGCTGCAGCAGGCCCGCAACACCGCCGAGGCGTTGTACAAGGGCGACGAGGACCGCCTCGGCATCATCGAGGAGGGCTTCAAGGAGAAGCTCGTCTCGCTTCTTCCCGGCACGAGGGGCTGATCATTCCCATGCTGACCCAGCACCGGTCACCGGTCCTGGGGAACCGCACCTTCTTTGAGCGGGCGCTGCACGATGTGCGCACCGGCCGCTTCGAGCGGAGCCTGGCGGCCCTGACCGCCGGGGGGGCCGTGGTCACCGCAGCGGAGATCTTCACCAGCCACGACTCGGCCAGTTTCGGCAACAAGATGATGTGGTGGCCGATCGTGATCGTGCCCACCTTGGCGCCGGCGGGGATCGCGGCGGTGTTCTCCCGCCGTGCGGCCAAGACCGTCCTGCCGGTGGCCTCCCTCGTCGTGATCGCCAACGGTGTGCAGGGCACGTACCTGCACTGGCGCGGGATCGTCCACAAGCCCGGTGGGGTGCACAACCTGCGCTACAACGTCGAGATGGGGCCCCCGGCGTTCGCCCCGGCCCTGGCCAGCCTGGTAGGCGGAATGGGCCTGCTGGCGTCCCTGCTGCGCCGAGAGGAGACCTGAGCGTGCCTTTCCGACCACCTTCCCAGCACGCGGTCACCCCTGGTGGATCGGACGGTGAGCGCGGCCGCTTCCCCGGCTACGACGTACTGGGCCAGATGGGGCGCCAGGACGACGTCACCGCCGGTGTGGTCCTGGCGCGGCTGAGCCCGAATGACCAGCTGGCCTTCTTCACCACCACCGAGCAGGGCGTGGCCACCGCCCTGGTCGACCTGATCCTCAACCAGCACGAGGAGCCCAAGGTGCCGGTGCTGCCCCTGATCGACGGCCGCCTGGCGGCAGGGGAGACCGACGGCTACACCTACGAGGGCATGCCCGACGACGCCCAGGCGTGGCGGCAGTCCCTGGCCGGCCTGGACGCTGACGCCCGGGATCGTTTCGGCGTCGGGTTCGCCGAGCTGGCCTGGGCCGACCAGGGAGACCTGATCTCGACGGTGCAGCAGACCGACGGCGCCTGGCGCGACCTGCCCGCCTCCCGGGTGTGGAACCTGTGGACCCGTTATGCCTGCGCGGAGTTCTACGCCCACCCCTGGGCGTGGAACGAGATCGGCTTCGGTGGCCCGGCCTACCCCCGCGGGTACAAGAACATCGGCATCGACAAGCGGGAGGGCTGGGAGGTGCAGGACGCAGAACCCGGGGACCCGGTGACCTTCGGCCGGCGCGTCGAGCGCGTCCGGACCCAGCACGCCCACGACACCGCCCAGCAGCGGGGCGCAGGCGATCAGGCCAGCCAGGATCCGAGCCAGGCGTCAGGGGATGCAACGTGAGACGCCTGTCGGACGCCTCGATCAAGGCACGCAACGCCTCGGCGTGGCTGATCCCGGACGGGCAGGACCGCACCAACCATCAGCTGCGCCGGGACATGCGCCGCTTCGCCGACGCCGACGAGGTGGACCTGGTCGTCGTCGGCTGCGGGGCAGGGGGTGCGACGGTGACCCAACGCCTGGCGCGGACCGGCGCCACGGTTGTCGCGTTGGACGCCGGCCCGTTCTGGGACCCCGACACCGACTGGGTCAGCGACGAGCGGGCATCGCACCGCCTGTACTGGACCGAACCCCGCGTGATCAGCGGACAGGACCCGGTGCCGCTGGGCTCGAACAACTCCGGGCGGGGCGTGGGCGGGTCGATGGTCCACTACGCGGGGTACACGCCGCGCTTCCACCCCTCGGACTTCTCCACCCTCACCGATGACGGGGTAGGCGCGGACTGGCCCATCGAGTACCAGGACCTGAAGTCCTACTACGAGGACATCGAGCAGGAACTCCCCGTCGCGGGGCAGCCCTGGCCGTGGGGCGATCCGCACACCTACCCCCACCACGCCCACCCGGTCGGCGGCAACGGGGAGACCTTCCTGCGCGGGGCCGCGGCGATGGGCATGCAGGCCCGGGTGGGGCCGGTGGCGATCCCCAACGGCCGCTTCGGCAATCGCCAGCACTGCATCTACCGCGGCTTCTGCCTGCAGGGCTGCAAGGTCAACGCCAAGGCCTCCCCCCTGATCACCCACATCCCCGACGCCCTGGCCCACGGCGCGGAGGTGCGCGCGGGCTGCATGGTCACCCGGGTCTGCATCGACGAGCGCACCGGGCGCGCGACCGGGGTGGAGTACCTGCGAGACGGCGTGGTGCACGTGCAGCGGGCCCGGATGGTCGCCATCGCCGGGTACTCCATCGAGACCCCGCGCCTGCTGCTGCTCTCGGCGTCCAAGCGGTTCCCCGACGGACTGTGCAACGACTTCGGCCAGGTCGGGCACTACCTGATGGTGCAGGGCGCCCCGCAGACCGCCGGGCGCTTCGAAGCCGAGGTGCGCATGTACAAGGCGCCACCGCCGGAGGTCTCCAGCGAGGAGTTCTACGAGTCCGATCCCACCAAGCCCTACCGGCGCGGGTACTCCCTGCAGACGGTCTCGCCGATGCCCATCACCTACTCCGAGCACATCACCGCCCAGGGACACTGGGGCGAGGTCCTGCGCGAGTACATGCGCGACTACGTGCACTGGGCGGTCTTCGGGGCGCTGTGCGAGTTCCTGCCCCAGTACCGCAACTCCGTGACCCTGGCCGAGACCAAGGACCGCCACGGCCTGCCGGTGGCGAACTTCTCCTACAGCCAGTGCGACAACGACAGAGCGCTGGCCAAGGCGGCCGCCTCGACCATGGAGGACCTGTTGCGGGCGGCCGGCGCGAGTGAGGTGCTGACCATCCAGCGCTTCGCCCACCTGGTCGGCGGCTGCCGGATGGCAACCGACGAGCAGTCCGGGGTCGTGGACGCCGACCTGCGCACCTTCGCCGTGCCGAACCTGTTCATCACCGACGGCAGCGTGCTGCCCACCCAGGGATCGGCGAACCCGGCGCTGACGATCATGGCGCTGGCCGCGCGATTCGCCGACCGCCTCGTGGCCACCGCCCGATCATGAGCCCGACCGCGACCTCGTACCTCATGCCGTCCCCAACGGTCACCGGGGTGGACGTCGAGGTGTACGAGGTGCCCACCGACGTCCCCGCCGAGGCCGACGGCACCGCCGAGTGGTCCTCGACCATCCTGGTCCTGGCGCGCGTCCACGCGGCGGGATCCTCCGGCTTCGGCTGGACCTACGCCTCGGCGGCCTGCGCCCCCCTGGTGGCCGGTCCGCTGGCCTCGGTCACCATCGGCCGCGACGCGCTGGACATCCCTGCCGCGCTGGAGGCGATGGTCCGCCGCTGCCGCAACCTCGGGCGCCCCGGCCTGGTCTCCTGCGCTATCTCCGCCGTCGAGACCGCCCTGTGGGACCTCAAGGCCCGGCTGCTCGACGTCTCCCTGGTCGCGCTCCTGGGCGCCGCGCGCGAAGAGGTCCCGATCTACGGCAGCGGCGGATTCACCACCTACACCGACGACCAGACCCGCGTCCAGGTCCGGCAGTGGGTGCAGGAGTGGGGCATCCCCCGCGTGAAGATCAAGATCGGGGAGTCCTGGGGAGCTCGTCCCGACCGCGACCTGCAGCGGATCGCCCTGGTGCGGGAGGTCGCCGGGCCCGACGCGGAGCTCTACGTCGACGCCAACGGCGGGAACACCCGCAAGCAGGCGATCCGCCAGGCCCTCGCCATGGCCGACCAGGACGTGACCTGGTTCGAGGAGCCGGTCTCCTCCGACGACCTCGACGGACTGCGCGAGGTCCGCGACGCCGTCAGCTGCGACGTGGCCGCCGGGGAGTACGGCTACGACCTGACCTACTTCCGGCGCATGTGCGCGGCCGGCGCGGTGGACTGCCTGCAGATCGACGTCACCCGCTGCGGCGGGATCCTGGAATGGCAGCGCGCCGCTGCGGTCGCCGCCGCCCACGGCCTGCAGGTCTCCGGGCACTGCGCCCCCAACCTGCACGCCTCCGTCGCCGCCTCGGTGCCCAACCTGCGGCACCTGGAGTACTTCCACGACCACGTCCGGGTGGAATCCCTGCTCTTCGACGGGACGCTGGACCCAGCCGGTGGCGCGCTGGAACCGGACCGCTCCCGCCCTGGGCACGGCCTCACGCTCAGGGCCGAGGCAGCCCGGTTCCGCACCGGCTGAACCGCGGATGGGCGGCGCCGGGCACGGCGCTTGACAGAACCCTCAGGTCGCACCGTGGCCGGCCGATCCACCGGGTGGACGTACCCACGAACGGGTACCGGCGGCCCATGCCGGCGTGGCGTCACACTTCTCAGCCTCCGGAGGCATCCATGTCGGCACTGCTCACCAAGCTCCGCGCCAGGCGCGCCGCCGGCGATCGCGAGGGCGGCTTCACCCTGGTCGAGCTGCTCGTCGTCGTCGTCATCATCGGCGTCCTGATCGCCATCGCGATCCCGGTCTACCTGAACTACACGAAGGGCGCGAAGGACAAGTCCGCGGAGTCCGACGTTCGCAACGCGATCAGCGTCCTGGAAACCTGCAACTCAGACAACAACAAGTACCCGAGCGCAATGGACGCGACGGGCGCGATGACGGGCTGCGACGGCCAGAAGGTCAAGCTGAGCGACAAGACGAGCGTCACGTACACGTCGGCATCGCCGTACTCGAGCTACATGCTGATCGGCAGCAACAGCGGCGGCCAGCAGACGCGGTACTGCTACAACAGCACGAACAGCGGATCGGTTCAGCCACTTACCGCCCCCGCCACGTCCTGCTGATCCGCGATACCGACGTCAAGTCGCGCCATCCGATCGAGCAGTGAGGATGTGACCGCATGCCTGTGCTGATCGCCGCGATCGGTGCTCTCGGACTTGCGGTCGGTTCGTTCCTCAATGTGGTCGCGTACCGGGTGCCGGCCGGACTGTCCCTGGTCCGGCCGGGATCGCAGTGCCCGGCTTGCGGACACCCGGTCCGGGCGCGGCACAACGTGCCGGTCCTGGGCTGGGTGGCCCTGCGGGGCAGGTGCTTCGACTGCTCGGTGGCGATCCGCATCCGCTACCCGGTGGTCGAGCTGGGAACGGCCGTGCTGTTCGTCGTCACCGCGGCCGAGCTCGTCCGGGCGGACCGGACCGCGGCCGTGCCGGCGTTCCTGGTGCTGGCCTCGGCCGGTGTGGCACTGACGCTGATCGACCTGGACACCCACCGGCTGCCGGACCGGATCGTGGCGCCGTCGTACGCGGTGTTCCTGCTGCTGTTGGTGATCGCCTCGGCGGTCGACGGCGACTGGACCGCACTGGGGCGAGCCGTGGTCGGTGGCGCCGCCTGCGCTGGGTGCTACCTGCTGCTCTGGTTGGCCATTCCGGCCGGGATCGGCTTCGGCGACGTGAAGCTGTCCGGGCTGCTCGGGCTGGCGCTGGGCTACCTGTCGTGGCCGGCGCTGGCCGTCGGCGCGTTCGCGGCCTTTCTGCTCGGCGGACTGGTCGGGACCGCGCTGCTGCTCACCGGTCGGCGCACGCGGCGGGCCCGGATCGCCTTCGGGCCGTTCATGGTCGCCGGTGTCTGGGTGGCACTGCTCACCGCACAGCCGGTCGCCGCGTCCTACCTCGATCTCGTGCGGGTGGCCTGACCGCTCGTGGCATCCCGTGCACCAGGTCTCCCGTCCCCGCGAGCGCTCCCGGAAGAGGGTCGATGAACAGGTCCCGCCGGTCCGACCACGCCGTGAGCATCGTCAACCCCGACGGGCACGTCATCGGGCTGGACATCGGCGCGACCGCTGTCCGGGCGGCCATCCTCGCCCCCGACCGCGGCGAGAGCGATGGTCTGATGACGGTCGAGGACCTCGGTCAGGCACCGCTGCCGCCCGGGGTCGTCGTCGACGGGGTCCTACAGGACGCGCCGACCCTGACCCGGGTGCTGACCCAGCTGTGGCGCGAGCACGACTTCGGCTGCCGCCACGTGATCATCGGGGTGTCCAACCCCCAGGTGGTCGTGCGCCCGATGCAGATGCCGAACCTGCCACCGGAACAGTTGGCCAGGGCGCTGCCGTTCCGCGCCCGCGAGGTCATCGCTCTCGAACTGGACAAGGCGGTGCTCGACTTCCGGCCGCTGGGCCCGTCGCCGGACGACCCGAACCTGATCGACGGGCTGCTGGTCGCCGCACCCCGAGCGCCGGTGCTGGCGGCAGTTCGCGCCGTGGAGGCCGCCGGACTCCGCATCGTCCGGGTGGACCTGGCCTCGTTCGCGGCCCTGCGGTCGACGGCGGCCGACCACGGCGTCGCCGAGGCGGTCGTCGACATCGGAGCCCAGATGACGAACATCGTGATCCACAACCTGGGTGTCCCCCGGGTGGTCCGTGCCCTGAACCGCGGCGGCGAGCAGCTGACCGAGCGACTCGTCGAGCGCACCGGCGCGAGCGCGGCCGAAGCCGAGATCCTCAAACGGGAGAGCGGTGTGCACGAGTCGGAGAACGAGACCTCGATGATCCTCTCGACCACGATCCGGCCGCTGGTGTCGGACATCCGCAGCTCGATCCAATACTTCACGACGACCAACCCGGACGCACCGCTGGAACGCGTCAGCCTGACCGGTGGCGGTGCCGAGCTCCCGGGGCTGGCGGAGATGCTGACCGAGGACGTCGGACTGCCGTGCACGCTGGTGTCGCCGCTGCGCAACGTGCTGAGCCGGATCGCGTCACCGGAGGGCCGGCACGACGCGCCCGCGACGGCGACCGCCGTGTCCGTCGGTCTGGCGATGGGAGCGGCCGCGTGACCACGACGCTGGACTCGCCGGCGGTCACGGCTGTGCGCCCCGACTGGGGGATGTACGCCGACCTGACGCCGCCGGAGCTGCTGCGGTCCCGGCGGTTGCACGGGCTCCGGCGGACGCTGCTGCTGGCCCTGCTGGCCCTGCTCGCCGTGATTGCCCTCGTCTTCGCGGGCAGCATCTGGCGCAGTCACCAGGCGGCCGGCGTCCTGGCGGAGCAGCAGACTCAGACGTCGCGTCTGCAGGCCGATCAGCAGCGCTACGCCCAGGTCACCCAGGTCCAGGACTCGACCCGGGCGATCCGCTCGCAGCTGGCCGGTCTCGGCGGTGGAGACGTCGACGTCCCCGCGCTGCTGGGCGCCGTCCGGACTGCCCTGCCCCGGAGTGCTGCTCTCGGCGAACTCGGCGTGACGCTGAGCGGAGCCGGCGGGGCGGGGGCAGCGGCCGTGGCGCCACAGTCCGGGGCCGACGGCTCGCTGGACACCTCCGGCAACCCGGTCATCGGGAACGTCACGATGAGTGGGACCTCCAGTCGCCTCGCCGATCTCGCGGCCTATGTCGCCGCACTGCAGCGGACCAGGGGCTTCGTCGACATCGTCCCGGTGACCAACCAGGGCACGGGTTCGGCGTTCACCTTCACCGTCACGGCATCGGTGACCGACCGGGTGCTCTCCCACCGGTTCGATCCGCAGGCGAGCCGGAGCACCCGGTGAAGCGCACCGACGACGCCCGGCTCTGGCTCGCCGGGGGCGTCGTGGCCGCGGTACTCGCCGTGGCGTTCGGTTGGCTGGTGCTGATCGGACCGCAGATCAGCCAGGCCGCGGCCCTGCGTTCGCAGGCAGCGGACCAGCAGGCGTCGAACACCCTGTTGCAGGCCAGGGTCGGCGCGCTGCGCACCCTGAGCGCGCAGCTGCCGGCGCTGGTCACCGCGCTCGGCAGCGCCCGTGCCCAGGTGCCGATCACCAGCGCGCTGTCCACCTTCACCGATCAACTGGGCCGCCAGGCGACGCAGTCGAAGGTGACGGTCACCAGCGTGGCCGTCGCCCCGGCTGTCGCGGCGGCCGACCCGACTCCGGCCGCCGGCGCTGCCAGCGCTGCCGGCGCTGCCGGCGCTGCCAGTGCCGGAACGGCCAGCGGCACGGGCGCCGGCGCGGGTGCCAACGCGGGTGCCGGCGCGGGTAGCAGCCCGGGTGCGGCCGGCGGTGCGACGGCGGGCGGACCCGCCGGGAAGCTGTTCGCGATCCCGGTGACCGTGATCACCACCGGTTCGCTGGCGCAGCAGCGCGCCTTCCTGACCGCCGTCCGGGCCGGCCCGCGCGCGTCGGTCGTCACCGCCACCCGGCTGGGCCCCGGCAGCACCGCAGCGGGCGCCGCAGGCGCTGGTGGCGCGGCAGCCGGGGCGAGCGCCGGTTCAGCCGGCTCGATCGAGCGGACCTCGGAGATGACGACCCAACTGACGGTCTTCGTCGCGCCGCAGACCCCGGCCGCGACGGCCGAGCTCACCAGGCAGCTGACCGCCAAGCCGATCCGCTGAGCCTGCTCCCGTGCCAACCAGACGGCCGCCCAGCAGACGCCCGGCCAGCAGACGCCCCGCCAGCAGGCTTCCGGCCCGGCGCGCCGCACGACCGGCCCCGGCGACCGCCGAGGACGGCATCGTCCTGCTGGAGTCCGTCATCTCGATGGCGCTGCTGGCGATCATCATGGCCGCGCTGACCGTCTTCGCCATCACCGTCACGAACTCGACGAGCTACCAGCGCCAGCGCCAGGGCGCCATCCAGTTGGCGACCACCCAGCTGGACCTGATCCGCGGCATGACGCCGGCGGACCTCGAGGTCGGCCGCCGACTGACGGACGTCACGGCCCAGTTCGCCGGGGCCCCGGCGGCGGTGTCGCCGTGGCTGACGGCGATGACGCCCGCCGTCGACCTGACCGCCACCGCCACCCAGCCGGCCGCCCTCCCGGTCACGACGACCGCGACCGTCAACAGCACGGTGATGACGGCGACCACCTACCTCGGCTTCTGCGCGCTCGCGAGCGGGGGGACGGGCAGCGAGTGCACGAAGCCGGTGTCGGGAGCGGGTGACACCGGGACGCTGCGCGCGGTGGTGGCCGTCACCTGGCCGGGTGGCCGCTGCCCCGCCGGCACCTGTACGTACACCACCGCGACCCTGGTCAGCACCGCCGCGGACCCGGTGTTCGCCCTCAACCAGGCACCGCCGCCCGCACCGGCGGTCACTGTCCCCAACAATCAGACGACCATCGTCGGCGACACCGTGAGCCTCCAGCTCGCGATGCCCGCCGGCGCCGGCGTCGACCCCGCCACCTGGCAGGCAACCGGTCTGCCCGCCGGGCTGGCCATCAGCACCACCGGTCTCGTCACCGGACGGCCGACGACACCCGGACCGGCCGCACCCGTCCAGGTGACCGTGACCGACGCGTTCCTCCGCACCGCTACCGGCGGCTTCACCTGGACAGTGGTCCCCCCGGTGGCGGCCCAAACCCTCGCCAGCCAGACGAGCGTCGTCGGCACGGCGATCGGCGCGCTGACCCTGGCCGCCACCGGCGGCACCGGAGCACCGTTCACCTGGACCGACCCGGGCAAGACGCTGCCGGCCGGACTGGTGCTCTCCTCGACCGGCACCGTCACCGGGACACCCACCGGGCCCGGGACCGCCGCCGTCCGGCTCACCGTCACCGACGCCGGCGGCCGATCGGCGACGCTGGCGTTCACCTGGACGACCGACTACCCGCCGCTGGCCGCGACCGGGGCGAACCAGAACTCGACGGTCGGCACCGCGATCAACGCGCTGACCCTGACCGCCAGCGGCGGCTCGGGCGGCTACGTCTGGACCGACCCGACCACCTCCCTCCCGCCGGGACTGGGGATCAGCCTCGCGGGCGTCGTGTCGGGCACACCCTCCGCCGCGGTCACCGCCAAACCCGTCGAGCTGCTCGTCACCGACGCCAAGGCCGGCAGCACCGTGAAGGTCTCCCTGACGTGGACGGTCCTCGCACCGGTGACGGCGCAGGCTCCCGGCAACCAGACCTCGACGGCCGGCACCGCGATCGCTGCGCTGACACTGACCGCCACCGGCGGCTCGAGCACGTACACCTGGGCCGACCCCAGCGCGACCCTCCCGCCCGGACTAGGCATCAGCCCGGCCGGCATCGTGTCCGGTACACCCACCGCCGCCGGCACCGCCGCCGTCCGACTCACCGTCACCGACAGCGGCGGCCGCACGGCGACCGTGACCTTCACCTGGACCGTCCTGACCCCGGTGACCGCCCAGGCCCCCGGCAACCAGACCTCGACGGTCGGGACCGCGATCACCGCACTGACGCTGACCGCCACCGGCGGCTCCGGCGGCTACACCTGGACCGCCCCGAGCCCGACCCTCCCGCCCGGGTTGGGAATCAGCACAGCGGGCGTCGTGTCGGGGACCCCCACCGCCGCCGGAACCGCCGCCGTCCGGCTCACCGTCACCGACAGCGGCGGCCGCACGGCGACCGTGACCTTCACCTGGACCGTCGTGACCCCGGTGACCGCCCAGGCCCCCGGCAACCAGACCTCGACGGTCGGCACTGCCATCACCGCGCTCAACCTCACCGCCACCGGCGGCTCCGGCGGCTACACCTGGACCGACCCGTCCCGCACCCTGCCGGCCGGACTGACCCTCTCCCCGACCGGCACCGTCACCGGAACACCCACCACGGCCGGGAGCGCCACCGTCCGCCTCACCGTCACCGACAGCGGCGGCCGCACCGCACCGCCGACGTTCACCTGGACCGTCGACCCGCGCTGCTCCGCGGCGGCCCAGGATGCCTACGCCAACGCGGTGACCCTCGACAATCCGAGCCTCTGGTACCGGCTGGGGGAGCCCTCGGGGACGACGGCGGTCGACGCCGGGTCCGCGAGACGCAACGGCAGCTACGTGGGCAGTCCCGTCCTCGGCCGGCCGGGCGCGCTGAACTGCTCTCCCGACACCGCGGTCATGTTCAACGGCAGCACCACCGAGGTGACGACCAGCACCGCAGCCGCGGTACCGGCCCCGAGCACCTTCTCCGTGGAGGCCTGGTTCGTCACGACTGTCGGCGGTGGCAAGTTGATCGGCTTCGGCAACTCACGGTCGGGAACCAGTAGCCAGTACGACCGGCAGGTCTACCTGACCAACTCCGGCCAGGTGGTCTTCGGGCTCTATGTCTCGGGTTACCGGATCGCGGCCAGCCCCGGAACGTACCTGGACGGGAAGTACCACCACGTCGTGGCCACCCTGTCCGGTGCCGGGATGGTCCTCTACGTCGACGGCGTCAAGGTCGCCGCCAACGCCACGACGACGACCGCAGAATCCAACACCGGGTGGTGGCGGGTCGGCTATGACAACCTCAGCGGCTGGCCGGGCGCGCCGACCCGCAGCCACTTCACCGGGTTGCTGGACGAGGTCGCCGTCTACCCGACCGCGCTGAGTGCCACCCGGGTCGCCGCGCACTACAACGCGGATCGCTGAGCCCGGCAGAACCGCTCAGCTCGGCGGCCGTCCGTGCCGATGGTCCCCCTGATGAACACCGCGGCCGCGGAGGGACGTCGCAGAATCGGGAGACGGCAGTGGACAGGCGCGACGAGGGCTCGACACTGCTCGAGGTCGTCGTCGGCATGTCGATCATGAGCGTCTTCCTGGCGACCTTCACCGCAGCGATCGTCACGCTGACCCGCACGCAGAACCGCGCGCAGGCGTTGACGACCAGCGCCGGTCAGCTGAACACCGCCTTCCAACGGCTGGACTCCACGATCCGGTACGCCGCGGCGATCAGTGCTCCGGGCACCACCGGACCGGCTGGTGCCTGGTACGTGGAGTACCTGACCACCGCGACCGGCAAGCAGGTGTGCACCCAGCTGCGGGTGGATGCCGCCGCCCGGCAGCTGCAGACCCGCACCTGGCAGCTCACCGACACCGGGTCGACCACCCCGACAGCGTGGGTGCCGCTGGCCAGCTCCGTCACCAACGGCAGCGCCCTCCCCTCGTCGACCGGCGTCGTTCCGTTCGTCCTGACCTACCGCGACGGCGGGGTCGCATTCGAGCGGCTCACGGTCCAGCTCGTGGCGACCACCGGGAACCCGGCCGTCACCTCCCGGTCGGCGGTCACCTTCACCGCGCTGAACAGTCCCGACGCCGCTGCGCTCGCCCGCGCCAGCAGCACCGCACCCACGACCGTGTGCCCGGGTCGACGCCCGTGAGCCCGCGCGGGACAACCGCTCTCCGGGCGGCGGTGCTGCGCTGCCGGGCACGGGCGCGGCGGGACGACCGAGGATCGCTGCCGTTGGTGATGCTCGTCATGATGGTCGGGCTGGCGATGACCGCCGTGATCGTGCCCATCCTGATCACGCAGGACCGCTCGACCGTCTTCGTCGCCAGTCGGGAGCAGTCGCTGGCCGCGGCCCAGACCGGCCTCGACGTCGTCGTCGGCAGGATCCGGGCGGCGAATGTGTCCGGCAGCGGCGACACGCGACTGATCCCGTGCGCGCCCGCGGACAACCCGGTCACCGGAGCGGTCGGCACACCGAACTCGGGCAGTACCGCCACCTACCGGGCGACGGTGACCTACTACGTCGCCGACCCGGTGGCGAACCCGGGCACCCCGCCGATGATCTGCATCCCCAACGGCGGCACGTACGACCCGACGACCGCGACCGGCACGGGATCGGGCACGTTCGTTCCCGGCTATGCCCTGATCAGCTCCACCGGTGTCGACGGGACGCCAGGCGCCAGCGGCCGGTCCACGGGCCGGACGCTGGGCACCACCTACGTCTTCCGGACCACGAACCGGAACGTCGCCGGCGGGCAGGTCCGCATCTACCCACCGGCCGGCGGCACGAGCTCGAGCATGTGTCTGGACGCCGGTCCGGCGCCGACGCGCGGAACCCCGCTGACGTTGAAGGTGTGCAGCTCCTCGCTCCCGCCGGCCCGTCAGCAGGTGTTCGCCTACCGGGCGGACCTCACCCTGCAGCTCGCCCCGTCCGCCACCCCGTCGTCCTACCCGAACGGGCTGTGCCTGGACACCGACACCAGCACCGGTGCTCCGGTGTCGGGCAACCCGGTCACGTTGTCCGCGTGCACCGCTCTGGGCAGCGCCCCCCCGTTCAGCCAGCAGTGGAGCTTCAACGACAACGGGGAGTTCGAGGCGGCACTCGCCGCGAGCCGGACGAACGGCGCACTGGCCAACCTGTGCCTGACCGTCGCGGACCAGACCTCGGGACGGCCCGTCACGCTGGCCGGCTGGAACGTCGACGGCCGCGGCACCACCAGCCCGATGCAGGCCTGGTTGCCCTCGCCGAATGTCGGCAACGGTGCGGCCGCCGCCCCCCAGCTGGTGAACTTCGAGCAGTTCGGCCGATGCCTCGACGTCACCGGCCAGAACGTCGCCGCCGACCACCTGATCGCCTACCCGTGCAAGCAGAACCCGCTCGCCAGCGCGGTCACCTGGAACCAGAAGTTCACCTTCGATCCGACTTCCGGGTGGCTGTCCACGACGACCGGCGGCGTCAGGTACTGCCTTTCCAGCCCGCGGACCGAAGGGGGCTACGTGCGGATCACCGACTGCACGAAGCCGGCATCCATCGGCGCCACCGCCGCCCAGTTGGTGTGGCGGTCGCCCGGCGGATCGGCGTCGCTGCCGTACTCCCAGCGCTACACCTTCGTCGACTCCAGCACCGGTGCGACCCGGTGCCTGTCGGTCGCCGACCCGCCGGCGTCGATCACCGACCCGTGGTCGTGGATCGCGGTCGCGTCCTGCACCGGTGGCTCGGCACAGAAGTGGAACGCCGACCCGAGCATCGGCGGCGCCAATCCCTTCCAGAACACGATCGAGAAGTGACCGGACCGAGATCGGAGCGAACTGTGTCGATGAACCGGATCATCTACTGCAGCAGGGCGACCTGGGACGTCAGTCCCGACGAACTGGTGGAGCTGCTGCGCGTCGCGCGCCGCAACAACGAGGCCGCCGGACTGAGCGGGATGCTGCTCTACACCAGCCAGAGCTTCCTGCAGGTGCTCGAGGGCGAACCCGGAGCACTGCACACCACCTACGAGCGCATCCTGGCCGACCCGCGGCACTGCGAACTGCGGCTGCTGCTGGACGCCGAGGTCATCAGTCCGCTGTTCCCCCAGTGGACGATGGGCTTCGACCACGTCAACGACGAGGAGCTGGCCGACAGCGTGCCCGGCTTCGTGCCGGCGACAACCTACCCGCTGGTCAACCCCGACCTGGTCACCAACGCCGGTGTCGCCCAGACACTGCTCAGCCTCTACGCGAAGAACGCGGCCGCATGAGCGACCCGCCCGTTGCGGCAGGCGCCGGTCCGGGCTC
>JAABUZ0100001652.1_pt1 | contig 41034 bp, 35 predicted proteins | sample 5562091 | NCBI WGS metagenome assembly JAABUZ01 (sample SAMN12813069, study PRJNA571459) | rock metagenome | isolation source: Antarctica rocks | place: Antarctica: Victoria Land, Linnaeus Terrace sud | collected 2015-12-21
CATGGCTGTTCTCCTAGGGATATGCTTGTGTTTGATATTCCCTAGCTTACAGCCTTCTTGGGGGTCGGTCAATTCTACCCCGGCTCGAGTATACACCGTCTTTAATACCCCGCTATCAAAAACTGCCGTGGTTGCCCTCCGATGAGGAATGGCAACACGTGCTATCCAGCCTCAAAGGGGAGCGGCTGCGCAATCAAGTGATGCTGCTTCTGGCTTACGATGGGGCTTTGCGTCGTGAGGAACTGGTGCGACTAGAGATGAGCGATTTTGACTTCGCCTACCGACAAATCCGTGTGCGTGCAGAGCATGCGAAGAACAGGCGCGAGCGCGTTGTCGGCTACGGGACATCGACCAGCCGTCTGTTGGAAGCGTACTTGCGTCAGAGGAGAGCACTCTCTGCCAAGCGAGGTCCGCTTTTCTTGTCAGAATCGCATCGGAATGCCTCTGATCCTCTTGCACTCGTCACCTGGTCAAAAATTGTCCAGCGATTGGCGGGCTGCGCAGAGCTTCCACGATTTACGACCCACACTCCACGTCATCTCAGACTTACCCATATGGCAAGATCTCACATGGAACTGCACCAGATCGCTACCTACGCTGGTCATCGCTCTCTACAGACCACCATGCTCTACATTCATTTGAGTGGAGTAGAACTGACCGAAGCCGTGACGCGGAGTCTAGCGGGATTTGAACAGTGGATTGGAACAGTCCTGGGGGAGGTGAAACCATGACTCAAGCCGTTCAACCTCTTCCCTCTTCATCGCCCTCCTGGCCTATTCCTCTGGCAACATATGATCGTACCCTAACGCTCAGCGAGAGTGAACGAACACAGCTTGCACGCCTTTTTACACAGTCGGGCAGGCAGATCCATCGGCCAACCAGGCATGCCCTTGCACGCTTGGTCCGACCACTTGAGGAGGTGTTACAATACCTCCGCGTGTCAAGGAATGAGTTTGTTTCGGTCATCCGCCTCATTTGCTTCGAGATGTACCAACGAGGAACCTCCTTCTGGGCATGGTCACTCCAGACCTGGCAAGACATTCTTGGCCCTGATCTCACGCATTTCTCCCTCAAGTATGGAACGTATCGGAAACATCCAGCGCGCGCCTATCTCCCCCTCGTTGTCTACATGCTCGATGCCATTCCCGACGTCTGGCCACTCATTGAAATGATTAACATACCCATGCAAGCCCAGCGAGCCTTTGGAGAAGAGGCCATTAATCAGGCGATTCTGCGCCTCAGAACCACTTTGCAAAGTTGGGGGTATCGGGAAACAGACCCAGGCAAATTGGCGAGCTGCGTAAGCTACCTTCTGATGAGAAATCGCAGCCCTCTCCTGGAAGATCTCACCACCGAATTACTGGAAACAGTCGCCCAAACCTGTACGGTGAAAAGTATACAGATCATCCTCTTCCAGGTTTCTCGTGTCTTACATAACCTGGGGATGATCGAGAGACCCCTTCCTGTGATGCGAGGAGAGCGGCATGTCGTGAGCGGCACCGATGGGAGCATTGCGGAAGAATGGCTGACCTTTTGTCAGCGATGGAGGAAGCAAAGTACCGCACAAAGCCCCGACGCTACCTACTACCCGCTACTCAAAGTGGGGCGCTGGCTCAAGGTTCACCATCCTGAAGTGACCAGCCCTGAACAATGGACCTATGAGCTGGCAGCGGAATTTGTGGCTGCTGTCAATGATATGAAGGTTGGTGAATGGTCCGATGTGAGTCAACGCAAAAAGTTGGGTGCTGGGAAAATAGGACAGCCTCTCCGACCAAGAGCAAAGGACAGCCTGATGAGATCCATGCGCGTTCTGCTCAGAGATTGTCAGGAATGGGGATGGATCTCAGTCCAGATCAACCCCCATCGTGCTTTGCGCACACCACGCTCCATCCGGAATCTGATCGGCCCGGACCCCCGTGTGGTAGATAAAGAAGCTTGGGCGAAGCTCTTATGGTCTGCTATGAACCTCAAGGAAGAAGATTTACCCAGGACAGGGGGCCGCCAGTTAATCTATCCCCTGGAGATGGTTCGAGCGGTGGCTGCCGTCTGGTGCTTTGCTGCACTCCGCTCCGATGAAATCCTTCGCCTTCGGGTTGGCTGCATCCGCTGGCAGTACGAAGACGTGATGATCCCAGAAACCGGAAACATCCTCCCGCGAGATGCCGTGTGCTTTCTAGACATTCCAATCAACAAAACCTTCACGGCCTATACCAAAGCGGTTCACACACTGGTTGGCAAACGCATTAACGAGTGGGAGCGCGTGCGACCGCAGGAGCAGCCCCGATCCCTTGATAACAAGACGAGTGAAATCGTTCCATTTCTGTTCTCATACCGTGGGAAGCGCTTGTCGAAAGGGTACATTAATACGTATCTCATTCCTCATCTATGTCGCAAAGCAGGTATTCCCGACCAAGATAGTCGTGGGACTATCACCAGCCATCGAGCGCGTGCTACCATCGCTTCCATGCTCTACAACGCAAAAGAGCCCTTGGACATTTTCCAGCTTAAAGAGTATCTGGGACACAAGCAACTCTCCTCAACACAAAGCTATGTACAGGTTGATCCTACGAAGCTTGCCCACCAAGTAGTGAAGGCTGGATACCTGGAACAGAACCTAGCCACTATCGAGGTGCTCTTAGACTAGGAGGCCGTGCGCAGCGGAGCCGCAGCACGTGGCGAACCCTGGAAGTACTACGATCTTGGGCATGGCTATTGCCTCAACGATTTCTGGGCCGAGTGCAAACACCGGATGGCTTGCGCACGCTGCCCGTTCTATCGCCCGAAAGAATCGCTGGCGGATCAACTTCTGGAGGGTCAGGCCAATCTCCTGCGGATGCTAGAGTTTATCCATCTCACGGATGAAGAAAAGCTGCTGGTCACGGAAGGCATTGAACTCCATCAGACTCTCATCGCGCAACTCGCTGACGTTCCCACACCAAATGGGCTGACTCCTCGCGAAATGGATACGCAACCGGTCGGCGAAACATCGATCATTCCCGTGAAAACGGTTCGCCGCAAAGCACGGAAGGGGCAGGAGCCAGGATGAACAAGCAGCGGCTGCATGAGGGTATCCTGGTGTTAGACCAAAACCGCCGCTACTGCATCTGCGAAGCAGGTTGGCCAGCTTTGCCACTGGTCACCTTGACTTCTGGATGCGCTCTAGAGATCTGGCTCAACCGAGAATGGATACGTGGCTGTGTAGAAGGCGATGGACAAGACTACTGGCTCTTTGTGAAGACTAGTGGCAGATTTTTGCTCGCGGAGCACATGCAGGCTCGTTACCGAGCATATGAGTAGGAAGGCCAGCAAGAGGATTTTTCAAATCAATCCTCTTGCGGACCTGACAAAATATTCTTTTTTGATGATACATAATGAAAACATCAGTAAGCCGCATCGTGCGCCGAGCGTAAGGAGAAACCACAGTCGGCAGGCGCTCCGTGAAAATCTGTCTGAGACACTCTGAATTGGTGCAGAAAAAGCGGCGCACATACAACTCTAGATGAACTGCGCAGCCCATCCAGGGCAGATCTGCGACCGCTCGCACGTAGCGCGAGTGAATCCGCGACGAGCTCCGATGGCAGAGGGGACATGCTTCCTCTGTAGAAGTAGTCGTTACCCTGGCAGTGATTGCGCTGCCAGAAGCATCGAGAAGTTGTAAGTGCAAGCAGGTGGGATCAGGGAGTAACGTCGGCTTTGCCATCGCATTGGGTGTCCTTCCAGCATCTCTTCAGGGATGGGGAAAGCATAGCAATACGCTTGTGCCATGGCAAGTGCTGCTGCCAAATGGCTCATCTTTGAGACGAACAAACGTTCTTCATCAACTTTGCGGAAGAGCCAAGTTGGAACTCCCCCACTTTTGGTGATGTTTCCAACTTGGAGCGAAGTGATATAATGAAAAAACAACATGTCTCACAAAGGATCTGTCAGGGTTTTCAGCATGGCATCTTCCCCTTTTCTTCCTCTTCCCGACGGACTCGACATTGAAGAGGTTTCCGTCGAGGAGGAGGGTCTCATGATTTCTGTCGTCGCGCGTGCATCGTCTTCAGCCTGTCCGTTGTGTTCACACCCGGCAACCCGTATCCATAGTCGATACCTACGGACCCTCGCCGACGTTCCCTGTGGAGGAAGACGCGTCGTCCTCTCGCTGCTGGTTCGCAAATTCTTCTGCTTGGAGGCGAGTTGCCGACGGCGCATCTTTACTGAACGTCTTCCACAGTTGGTCCAGCCGTGAGCCCAGCTCACCAATCGGTTGTATCAATGGCAAGAACGCATTGGTTTTGCGACCAACGGGGAAGTGGGAGCTCGATTGGCTCCAGATCTGGGAATGCAGATCGCTCCGACCACCTTGCTTCGGCGACTGATGGCGCATCCTGTTCAGCATCCTCAGGCGGTTCTCCGTCTGGGCATTGACGATTTCGCCTTTCGTCGTGGCAAGAAATATGGCACCATTCTGGTTGACTTGGACACGCACAGGGTGATCGATCTGCTGGAAGATCGTACGGCCCAAGGAGCTGCTGCATGGCTGAGCACCCACCCAGAAATTGAGGTGATCAGCCGCGATCGCGGGACCGATTACGCGGCTGCAGCACGGCAAGCGGCTCCCCAGGCCCTTCAAGTCGCCGATCGGTTCCACATTGTTAAGAATCTCGTAGAGTCCGTGGAAGTGGTTCTGGCCTGCTGTCGAGCAGAAGTGCGAAAGGCATATCACCTGCCACCTCCTCTGCCAGAAAAGACGGTCCCATCTGCAGAAGACGTCCCTCCAGTTCCTCAGGTATGGAGGCGGTTGCCTGCACCACATATTGAACGAGTCCAACGAGCCCGACGAGCTCAAAGAATGGATCGGTATGAGCAACTGATGCAGCTTCGTGCTTGAGGGCTTGCGCCCAAAGAGATCGCGCAGCAGATGGGCCTCTCTCAGCGAACGATGCGGAGATGGCTTGCTCAAGGAACCTTTCCTGAGGCAAAGCAACGACGCAAAAAACACAGCCCGTTTGATGCCTATGCTCCTTCCGTCATCAAGCGCTGGCAAGAGGGCTGCCACAATGGATGGCAATTATGGCGTGAGCTTCAAATGCAGGGGTATCACCACGCGCCCACTATGCTCTATCAATTTCTCAAAACACTGCGTGCCAGCGAGCTTCCCGTCTTGGTACAAGGAGAGGTGCATCTTGACGTGACTCCTAAGAAGACGGCTGTGGTTACGCTCGCCAACGTTGCACCTCCTGCGTTAGCAAACTTCCTGGCTCGTAAGGCGGTCTGGCTCTTTGTTCGCGACCTGACCTCGTTAGATGAAAGCGAACAGCAGGAACTGGAACTGATCTGTCAAGGCAGCGCAACAGCGAACGCCACCTATCAACTGGCACAGGAATTTGTTCACATGGTTCGGCACCACCGTGGACATGATTTGCCTCTGTGGTTGAGCAAGGTTGCCGACAGCCAGATTCCAGAACTCCAGAGCTTTGCATCAGGGATTGAGCGCGACAAAGACGCTGTTATCGCTGGCTTGACGCTTCCATTCAGCAACGGAGTCGTTAAGGGTCATGTTCATCGCCTCAAACTCATCAAGCGCATGATGTATGGTCGAGCGGCATTTCCGCTCCTTCGTCAGCGTGTGCTCCATTGTGTGTAGAAGGTGGTGCGTCACCAACCATCTCGTGTTCTCTCTGGCCTACCTCGCCGGTGAACATCACCAAAAGTGGGGGAGTTCCAACTTATGCTGTTAGTCACACTCGGCTCCGTCAGTGCCTCGTCAGTAGTGGCAGCAGCAGTCGTCGCCACATGGGTAATCAGATGGGGGCATCTTTCTCACACGTCTCGGTGATGTGGACTTTATAGCCTGTCCAGCGTGTCTCTCACTTTTTGCCGTAGCGGGCTTCTTGATCATAAGGTGAGTTAATAAACTGCTTGCCTACAGGAAGATCCTCGTTACTGCGAAAGCGGAGCTGACCCTCGAGCCAGACAAAGTTCTGAAGCCAGATGCGGCGTAAGATCTGTACGGCTGGAATCTCGCGCAAGAAAAGAGGAGCATCGGCAGCATAAATATCTGTTAACAACCTTGAGCCATCCCCACCCGATGAGTTCAGCAACAGCTTTACGCTCCTCCTGGCTGCTTGGAAGGTGAGCCGACCAGAGTTCGATGTCCATAACGGTCAACCCATTCAGCATCGCTATGAGCGAACCGCCACGCTTCAGCAACAACAGCAATACTGTTAAGGGCAAAGCGCATTGCCTCGCCGATACATAGCAGTCGATTGAGCGCACGTACTTTTGCGAGCACGTGAGTCGAGTCGCTTCGTTGACGTTGGCGCTCTTTGAGCCAGCCACGTTCTTTAAATACAAGCAGCATCGCATCGAAGAGCAGGTGTTCGGCTTCTCCTTCCACTAAACGTGTCCGAAAATCAGACAGAATGCTAAAGTCAAAACCGGAATCAGTGAGTTCTAAGCGAAGACGCATATTTCAAATCGATTCTCCCACGTACTGCGTCTGCCGCCTGTCGTTTGAGCAGCTCCTCGATGAACTGCACGATGGTAATGAATGCCAGGCACCATGGTGCCTCGACAGGTCGTCCATTCTGTGGAAACACATAAGCAAAGGCTTCGTCTCGGTAAATGGTTCCTAAAGCATCACGCACCTTCGTGTACAGATTCCCTTTAGGATAGGCTGCACGTGCCACGCGAACTGTTTCTTCTGGGATTGAAAATGAGTTTTGAGGATGTAAAGTCATCTTTCCACTCCTTCTTGCACATGATCACTCGGACTCTTTTTCTTATCCTAGCACATGCAATGAGAGGTTCAGAGGGTTTCCCAACAGTGTCAAAGTTGTGTAAGAACTACGTAATTCCAAAATTTACATATTGCAGCAGCAATGAACATAGTTCAACTTACCCACTGGCTCAGGGAAGAAGCATCGGAACAAACTCGTGTCTCTCCCTTCAAACTGGTGATGAAGCAGGCAGCCTGAATTGATGCCTTCGACTTCGCCACCAGTACCGAAAGTGGACAAGAGCCAAATTATGGTTCAAACTACATACACACTCCTTGCGTTAGCTCATGGCTCAACATGGCTGAATCAGTGCAGCGTATTCTGATCCGACGAGCGATGGAGAGACATCATATCTATGGTATCGAAATCCTCAAAGATTGGCTTGCCGACACGATCGAGGGATGGAATCGTCATCCCGCCCCGTTCATTTGGGGAGGCAAGCGACATGCCCGCTGCGGCTGGGCTTATGCCCCTCGTCATCGGCAAGATGGATTAGGCGCTACCACCCAGTATGTACTGCCGCGACGCATTCGTTCGGTGCGCTATTACAAACAGGTCGGCAATCCCGTCGAAAATGACAAGTGACCCACTAGGTGTATCTTGGGAGCAAGATGCCAACGTGCGTGGCTCAGGAAATACAAAGCACCTTGCTCGCGCATTATGTAATACATTACACGATGATGACCCCTATTACTTCTGAGCTACGTTGACATACGTTTTCGCAGGCTCAGCGGACGCATATCTGTCCAGACTTCCTTTATATAGTTTAAGCATTCCTCTTTAGTACCACTTGTCCCATTTGCTAACCATCCTAGAGGAAGTTCCTTCCCCTGAGGCCAGATAGAGTATTGCTCCTCATGATTGACCACAACTTGGTACTTTATAATCAGTTCCTGTTCATCCTTTGACATTTCGTACCTTTTTCCTTTTATATTAAGCTAGTTGCAGACCCTCTCGACTTGAGGGCCAATACAGGGATGGATTTACTCTTATGAACTGTTGAATGCGAAAAGCGGAAGACTACTTATTCCACTCGGCTTGACCGATTTAGAAAGACCGTGCTTTGCCTTCCTCTGTTCTTAAGAGATAGACTATTAGAGAGTTGCGCTTCGAGTGCCACAGTAAAGGACGTATTGCTCCGAGAACATTCCGTTTGTTTCAAGGAGGAACCCACCAGTGTAGTTTGCTGATTTGGATTGGGCAGTTCATCATGACATCCAGGTCATTGATGAGGCTGGTCGCTAAGTAAGATTGGGTTATACCGCTCATAGTCCTAAAGGCTTTGCTGAACTGCGAGAGTTTCTGCTTTCTATCACTAGACCGGATCACAAGAGCGAACTGGCTAGTGTCATTGAAACGTCTCATAACTTGCTTATTTCTTGTCAGAAACTGATATCCCATGTATTCCGTCAATCAGAAAACTGTTGGTTGTAAACGTTCCGTATGGGGAGCCGAAGCTTATCAGATTGATACATATTTGCTCCCCAAGCATAATTGTTTAGATTTTGCTGGTTTGCGTCGGTTGGAATTAGATAGTCCCATAGTTGCTAAACTAAAAGCCTTGACTTGGGACTAACTGGTCTGATCCAGATGACGATGCTCTTGGTTCATCAACTTATGGCCCGTCTCAAAGCCTACTTTCATGCGGCCTTGAAGCTGTTTACTAAATTGCAGTAGCGTTCCTCGCTCCTTTTTGCAAACATATCCAACACTTGAAGCAGTTCAAGTAGTATAATGTATGTTTTGCTAAAATGTAACATACAAATTCTTCAATCCATGAAAGGAAAGATTTTCTTGCCATTTTAGTGGTGCTGAAGCTAATTGCAAATTAGGCATGCGCTGGAGAATTGTTCTTATAGCTATTTGAGCTTCGATACGCGCAAGGGCTGCTCCTATACAGTAATGAATATTGTGCCCGAAAGCTAAATGTCGATTATCTTGTCTGCTTATATCGAAATAATCCGGATTTTGAAATTTTAGTGGATCACGATTTGCTGAACCTAACATAAGCATAACACTTTGTCCCTCATATATTTTCTTACCTCCTATCTCAGTAGTGCGTTTGGCTATACGTCCGGTAAACTGAACAGGACTATCGTAACGTAAAAGCTCTTCAATAGCATTCACCACTAAGGATGGATCATTTTGTAACCTTTGTAGTTCATTACGGTTACGTAGTAGTGCAAGTAGTCCATTACCAATAAGATTTGTCGTTGTTTCGTGACCTCCTGCAAATAACCCAACACAATTTATGAGCAGTTCGTCCTCCGTTAGTACGACCCCACGATCCTCTGCATGGATAAGCGCATTCACAAGATCATCCTTCGGATATACGCGGTGATGTTTAACAACTTCTCGAAAATACTCCATAAATGATTGTACACTATGCATTATTTTAACGTATTGAGATAGAGAAGGTTGATTCCCTAAGAAGTAGGCAAGATCATCTGACCAAATCTTAAATTGAGCTTGTTCATGAGAAGGAACCCCTAACATATCTGCAATTACTTTTATGGGTAATGGATTTGCAATATCTTGTATGATATCCATATATCCCTTATTATATACAGCATCAAGTAGCTGATTAGTAATTTCCTGAATACGAGGACGCCATTTATCAATCATGTGAACAGAGAACGCCTTGCTCATTAAAGAACGAATCTGTGTATGCTTTGGAGGATCTGTAAAGAACATGAGGTTGGAAATGTGCTTAAATAAAGGGCTTACCTCCATCCATCCCTTTTCTCGAAGTGCTACCCCTCGTCTTGCACGTTCGGAGGATAAATTTCCATTGGCAAGGGCTAAGGCAACATCTGAGTAAGAGGTAACTACCCAGCAACCTAAGTGACTATCTAGATGTATTGGATACTTAGATCGAAGTCGATGGTAAAGAGGGTACGGATCAGTGAATATATCAGGACCTTGTAAATCATATTCGTGTGGCATTTGATAACCTCCATTACTTCATTTAGTGGTAGATAATCTTAATCCATACACATCGTGATGTTTGCATGAGACATTTCCCTTTTAAGGGGCCTAGCAATAACTGAAGGTATATTATTACCCAAGTGTAGCATTTGGCTCAATATAACTTAACACGCTGTGCAAGTTTCTCTTACGAAAAAAAAGTTCATGAGGTATCCTCAGAAAAACCAAACCTACTTTCTGAGGAGGATCCCCATGATAGAGTAGACACACAGCGCCTGGATCTCTAGAATCTGGTTTCCGTGTGTCTCCCTCTGAACTGGACAGACCAATTTCTCGGTATCCGGCTCTCCAGTCATTCCCAGAAAATTTTCTGTTGTTGAACGCTTTCGTTGGCTCATCTGCATTCCGCATACCACTGTTTGCCTTCAACTGAATGACCTGCTTCCCTTCGCCATGTAGAAGGTGTTACCTCCCTCGGACTACTATGAAAGCTCCGTAGCCATATCAAATGATATCTTTTAACGTAGGCTATCTCCGTTTCGTCGTCGCTTGTAGATGCGAGTGGGTTAGGTTTCCGTTCGTTCCTTTCACATCTCTCCGAGACGCTGCTAGAGAGTAAAGGAGACCAAGTTCATATCCCCTGTATACATCCTCTGTGGACGTTTCAATCAACATTCGTCCACCCCATCGTTTAAGGGCAAAGAAACTGGATTTCAGGCGGTGTAGCTTTGACCATACCACTCTTGGCCCTGCATCACTATCTGTAGGCTGATTTCCAGATATGATGCTTTGTGAACATGCTCTCTTCCCTTGTGGAGTTTCCACCTTCGGTAAATTCGTTGACCATACGGACTCTCTCTATCCGTAATTCTTGTAAGAACGCTACAAAGCACGCGTAGCGGATGCACAACTTGGACGATTTTATTATCACATGTTTTTGCCTGATTGACGAGATGGTGCCAATGGTTCTCACAGACCACCGATTGCGAGCACAGGGCCCAGCGCCTTTGCTGGCCGATAGCGAGGTCATTACAATGGAAGTCGTGGGCAGTTATCTGGGCTTGCCCCAAGACAAAGAGCTTTTTGCCTACTTCCAGCGTCACTACACGCACTTTTTCCCTGCCTTGAGCGATCTGCATCGCACCACCTTTGTTCGGCAAGCAGCCAATCTGTGGGCTGTCAAAGAGCGAGTGTGGTACGCCTTGAGCGATGAACTGATTAGCTATGATCCCTCGATGTCGATTGTGGATAGTGTTCCCATTACGATCTGTTGGTTTGCGCGAGCGCTCTATTGTGTCCGCTTCCGAGGCGAGACGAGCTATGGTAAAGATCATGCGGATCGACAAACGTTTTATGGCTTTCGTTTGCATGCGCAGCTGAGTTGGTCTGGTCTGCTGACGCGTTTGTATTTGGCTCCAGCCAACGAATTGGATGGGGAAATTGTTCTCCTCCTGTTGGAAGGCCCGACCGGCGTGGTACTGGGAGATCGCAACTATTGGCTTCCCGGTCTGCAAACCTTCTTGTGAACCAAAGAGATTCTCTTGCAAGCACCATTTCGTCAAGTGCATTCGCCACACGCTGCAGCTTACCAGAGTCTTGTCCTGAGACGGGTTCGCTATCTCATCAATACCATCTTTGGTCAATTGACTGACCGTTGTCAGATGAAGGGAGTCTGAGCCCGTGATCTGTAACACTTGCCTAATAGCTTGTTGCGCTTCATTTTGATGCATACTGTCTGCTTCTTCAATCAGCAAGAGCAGGCTCCTTTGCTGCAATTTGATCGCTTAGTTGCTTGAGAAAACTTGCACATCGCGTTATTTATATTCTATGATAGCTCGATCTCTATAATCGAAGGTAAATCAGCGAGTCGTCGCAGAGGCTGAGCCACAATTTCCTCGAGCACAGTTTGGTAATATTTTGCTAGGAGGTGAATTGTTTCTGCTTTGAATAGCTCTGTACTATAATTAAGCGTTCCAACGATGTCACTAGTAGTTTCACACAATGTCAATACGAGATCAAACCGTGCTGTAGTGCTGGCGACTTCCATTGGATAGACTGTCAAATCTGGTAGATAAGCTGCTTCAAGCGAAGCAACCTGTAAACTAAGCATGACTTGGAATAGTGGAGAGATGTTTATATGACGTACAGGATTCAAATCCACCACAAGCTTCTCGAAGGGTAAATATTGATGAGAATATGCATCAACTGTCATTTTACGTATGCGCTGAAGCACCTCCAAAAACGATGGGTCACCTGATAGATCAACGCGTAGCACAAGTTGATTCAGAAAGAAACCAATTAGATTCTCGACCTCTTCATGAGTACGACCCGAGACAACAGTTCCAACTACAATGTCGGTTTGTCCTGTATAGCGGGAGAGTAACATCTGCCAACTAGCAAGTAAAACCATGAATAAGGTTACGCCTTCAGCTCGACATAGACTGCCTAGACCTTGATAAAGAGATGATGGCAATTTGAATACATAATCCATACCCTCAAAAGTTCTTTTAGGAGGTCTAGGGTAATCAGTTGGCATCTGTAGCGTTGGTAAATTAGCAAGCTGGTTCCGCCAGTAATTTAATTGCATCTCCTCAAAAGCTCCTCTTAACCACTGTTTTTGCCAAATTGCGTAGTCTACGTACTGGATAGGAAGTGGTGGTAGTAATGGAGTTTGCCCGTTGGCGTAGAAAAGGTAGAACGCTGTTAATTCCTTTAACAGCAATGACATCGACCATCCATCTGCAATGATATGATGCATAACTAGCAATGCAATGTGGTTAGAATCATTCAGATGAAGCAATGCAGCCTGAAAAACAGGACCTTGTTTGAGGTCAAAGGGCCGGTGTATGAGTTCCTCTAAAAAGCGTGTAGTTTCTAATGCTCCCTTTTCCGGGGGTAAACTACTGATATCATATATGGGTAGTGATATATGGTCAGATTGTGCAATAACCTGAATCAGTACACCAGACCGCATTTCGAATGTCGTCCTCAGAACTTCATGTCTCTCGACAACTGCTTCAAGACTTTGTTTGAGTGCTGTTTGATTAAGCACACCTTCCAAACGTAATACAAGTGGTACGTTATAAGTTGATCTTCCATATTGCATCTGATCTTCTATCCAAAGTCGCTGTTGGGCAAACGAGAGCGGTAAGATAGTACCTCGATTTACAGCGACAAGTGGGAGTGTAGGTGCTTTAGGCTCTTCCTGCTGTATTTGAGTAATTTGCTGAGCAAACTTGGCAATCGTCGGCATACTAAAAAGGGCTTTCTGCGACAGTTCTATCCCAAACATCTTATGAAGGCGTGTAATCATCTGAGCACTTAACAATGAATTACCACCTAGCTCAAAGAAATTGTCATGGATTCCTATATGATCTATCTTAAGAAGATCACTCCAAATTTCAGATAACTTTTCCTCCATTGGTGTTTGGGAAGCAACAAACTCGGCCTCCAATGTTGGGCGGACTGAACCTGGTATAGGAAGAGCTTTACGGTCTACTTTTTTGTTGGAATTGAGAGGTAGAGCTTTTAAAAACACGAACGTGGAAGGAATCATATGCTCTGTTAAAGTCTGCACAAGTATCCGTCTAATTGCTGTAACAGTTGGTGCTGGTTCTACTGCTGGAACAAGGTATGCTATAAGCCGTTGTTCACCTGAACTGTCTTCGCTCGCATGCACAACCGCATCTGCAATGCCATCAACGTGAAGCAACTCCAACTCAATTTCTGCATAATCAATACGGTAACCGCGCATTTTGGCCTGAAAATTTTTGCGTCCAATATACTCAAGACAACCATCAGGACGTAGCCGTCCAAGATCGCCAGTATGATACTGACGCACATGACGCTGTGCGTCATAATGGAATGCAGCATCTGTTGCATCGGGCTCATTCCAGTAACCTATGGCGAGGTACGGACTTTCGACTACTATCTCTCCAATATCACCAGCATGTACTACATTTCCATCATCATCAAGCAATACGATATTCATGTCTTGGGTTGGATACCCTATCGGCAGATTTAGGCTACTGAGCTTAGTATCTTTCTTAATAAAGTACTGACGAATGATGCCGCATTCAGTAGCACCTAAACCATTTACAAGAATACAATCGTCAGAAAAATGCTTTTTATATAACTCAAAATCCAGTTTGGAAGCTTTATCACCTTCTAACCTTATTATACGAATGGAGTTAAATTGTCTGTCTTCACTTAAAAATGCGCGGAAGATGGCTGGTACCGAATGATAAATTGTAATGGCTTCTTGATTTAACCAAGCTACCATCTTATGTATACTTTTCTGCTGAATATCGAAAGGGAAAAGGGTCGCTCCGTTAAGTAAGGCACCAAAAATGTTAGATACAGAACCGCTAAAACTACATGATTGAAGTAGTGTGAGACCGTCATTTGAGTTAATATGAAGACTATTTGTATATCGCATAATATTATGCAATACATTCCGGTGATTATCAACAACTCCCTTTGGTTTTCCTGTTGTGCCTGATGTATAAAAAATGTATGCAGGTATGTCTGGAGATATGGATAGGCATGGATTTTCGGTAGAAAGATGCTCATCTAAACAATCAATATTTAAGGTACTATACTCAAGTTGGTTTCCTAAAGCCTCATCAATTAGTGAAGAAAGCAAAGTATTACTAACTACAAGGCGACTTTGAGCACTCTTTATTATAGAAGCAATCTTCAACGAAGAATAAGAAGAATCAAGAGGAATGTAAAACTTACCAGCTTTCAATATTCCAATAATTGACGCAATAAATAATGGTCCTTGCTCACATAAAAGAGCAACGGGTTCAACTACGTTGCCGCCGCGTTCAATAAGAGCATGAGCTATGCGGTTAGCAGTTTGATTTAATGCGTCATAAGTTAAGCTATAACTTTCTGTCTTGATCGCAACTTTACCAGAATATTGCTTGGCTTGTTGTTCAAAGCGGCTTGAAAGGGACTGTTCAATTGCGTCGTTTGGAAACGAAGTGAACGAGTTATTTGTTCCGTGATGAGCGTATCCAGAGTGAGGATGTTGTGAAAAGGAAGACATTCTTGCTTAAACCTCCTTATACGTTAAACTAAAACTAAGCCCTCTTGAGGAGGGTCCCAGCAAGGGTATACATGCTTCATGAGGACGACCAGGGAAAGGCAATTTCCTCCTCACGACTCGACCGATTGAACAAGATCGCTCTTCCCTGGCATGTTCCTGGACTAGATTGATCATGAGAGGGTCGTGCTCCGAGCCCTGAGTACAAGAACACAAGGGTCCAGAATATCCTTCGTTTGAGAAAGGAGTCATAGTATGTGGTATGCCAGACTGGATTGGGCAAACACCAATCGTGATCTTGTGGTGATTGATGCTGGCCACCAAGTCGCCTCGCGACACTTTGCCCACACAGCTGAAGGGTTGAGCGAGCTGACCGCGTTCTTGCGTGGAATCGCCCCGTTCGATCAAATTGCGTGCATTATCGAAACCCATCAAGGGCTGCTCATCTCGACATTGTTGGAAGAAGGATGCACACTCTATCCTGTCAATCCCAAAACTATAGATCGCTGCTGTAACGCTTCTGGAGCCAAAACAGACTTGATTGATGCCTATCTTTTGGCAAAAACGGGACGAAGTGATCTGGCTAACCTGAGGAAATTGACTCCCGATAGTGCCGTTGTCCAGGAACTCAAATCCTTGACTCGTGACCAGGATACGCTGGTTGTCAATCGGACCCGCCTGATCAATCAGCTGACTGCCTGCTTCAAAGCCTATTATCCAGCCGCTTTGCGCTTGTTTAGCAAGCTGCAGCAACGTTCTACACTGCTCTTCTTGCAAACCTATCTTACCCCTGGTACAGCCAGCTCGGCCTCGACTGAGCAGATCACCTCTGTCCTCAAGCAGGCAGGTCATCCCAATCCGGCGAAGGTCACCCCAGAGATTTTTGAGACGCTGCATCAGCCTTTTCTGCACGCCGATGCGATTACCACCCGGACCAAGTCGCAGCTGATGGGGACGTTGGTGGCTCAACTCTTGCCGCTCCTTGAGCAAATCGCCACCTATGACAAGGAGATCAGCACCCTTTTTTTGACTCATGACAACAATGAGGTCTTCAGCAGTCTTCTGGGAGCAGGCAAGCGGCTTACTCCTCGACTGCTTACAGAATGGGGCGATGACTGCACGCGCTACAGCAGTAGCACAAGCGTCCCAATCTTGGCTGGGACGGCTTCGGTTGCGTTCCAAAGTGACAATTACGCCAAAGCCCATAAGCGCTATGCTTGCCTGAAGCCATTGCGCAATGTGCCGCATCAGTTCGCTTGGCAATCTACTAGACAAGAAGCCTGGGCGCTGGTGTATTACAAACGCAAGCGAACTGAGGGCAAAAGTCACAGTATGGCTGTCCGCTCCTTGGCAAATGTGTAGGTACGCGTCATGCGCCATGTCGGCGCCTATGAAATTTCTGCGTAATGCAGGGGAGGTTGAAGGCAAATAACCTCTAGGATGACAACTTACTTGGCGACGAAAACCAAAGGGGACAGGAGCGTGTTGATAAAGCGGAAGCTGGCAGAAGGAACGTATATCCCTGTTCCGCAAGTCCTGTACGTATGGTGAAACTGAGTTTGTCGAATTCAAGTTCTGTTCGACGAAGCCCACATCCGTCGTAGCATTCCTAAAACGACGACGCTGGAACAGCTCGCCGATGATCCTGACGGGAAAATAAGTTAGTGATGATACGACTAGCCGAACGCCCTCTCCAGCAAGTAGCAGGCAATGAGCCTGACAAAGAACGAAAGGACATCTAACCGTACTTAACATTTCATACGCGTAAACATGGGAACCCCTACGGGACGAGAGAAACGCAAGATCCTGGTCCTCTGTCGAACGTGTCATATGGATATCCAATACGGGCATTCCTTGAGACGACAGAACATCAAGCTGATGAACGTAAAGCTCACGAATGCTGGGTGAAGCGGCGATGCTGGAAAGCTGGATGCGTCGAAAGACGCACGTCAAGTTTGGGGGAAGGAAGTCGAAAAAGGACTGGTAAGGCACCTTGTCGGCTTCCCACCCTACATCTACGTTATCTGGTGCGAACATACGGGTTATGAGAGGAGCACTTTTGAGGCTACTCAACAACAATATACTCGCAAAGCCGCGCAACTGCCTCTGAACACATTTCATCCATTCAGGACGAACAGAAAAACCTGCTGTTTTTTTGTTTTCAACTGGGGATGCCCAAAACAGACCACGCACGCGAGAGGATGTCAAGAAAAGTGAAGCGGCTTGACAGCAACGAGCAGTGTAGTACACTTGCTTATGCTTGGTTGAAAGCATTTCTCCTCCTCTTTCTTCTCATTTTTCTCTTGCTACCAATTGGTCATTTTAGGACTTGACTATAGAGGGTCTTGGTCCGAAAAGATGGTGGCCAATAAGATCTAGATGTGACAAGAACTACTTAAGTTTGTCCCATCTGGTTCACACCCTTCTTTTCAACTCAGATAATTGATAAGTATGTTCAACGTCTCTATATAAGCTCGTGCAAGAGCTTGGATTGTAGAGTGATGATGAATATTCTCTCCATATTCCCACTGTATCCGCAACTGGTCATCGGTAATAATGCAAACACATCCCAATGTACAGTCTCTATACTCTTGGAGACCTCGTGTTGGTCCTTTCTTCTCCTGAGCTACTTCAAAAAAAGGTGCTTCGGGAAGGATAGAGCCAGTGTAACCTACATAGTTGATGTAGTTAAAATTTATTTCACGAAAACGAGGAACAATTTGCATTCTCCTCTTTATCTGTTCATCCTCACTTAGACGAGAAAGCAGACTATAACCAATTCCTCGATTTGGCACACGACGCAATTGTTCTTTAATTAATGGCAAAACTTCTGCAACTTCACTAGCTTTCTCGATATCTAGAAGTAGACGATTTCCATATGCAATATATCCTACTGTCCGCGAGAGATCCATCTCATCGAAAATATCCCGTCCATGCTCTATTACACGTACATACGTTAAGGGTGATCCTGTCCAAGACGTACACACCCATGCAAGTGCTGTTAAGAGGACTTCCATTATACGAATATCTGGACTAATAACGCGTTCCAGCAATGTGCGGGTTTCTTCTGCACTCAGCATTGCCTCTACAGTACGGCTAGAAGCTAGAGTATCGAACCTCTTTCCTTCTGGATTATCTAATGGAAGAGGAACAACTCTTTCCCAAGGAAGTTTAAGCCAGTACTCTTCTAACTCTCGTTGAAATACTGCCGATTTTGCAAGAACATGTTGATGTTCTGCTAGAGCTTTGAAAGAGGTTGTCTTGAGGGATAAGTGTGGCTCTTGACCATGAATTAGTTGCTGATATACTGTTTGGAAGTCCTGAGCCAAAATATCCATTGAGAAACCATCAGTTACTAAATGGTGCATGACCCAAAGTAACCTTCCAGGTCTCTGATCCCCAAAGTTGAAGTAAGCAACACTCGTTAAGGGACCATTAGAAAGATGTAGTTTTGTGTTAAGTTGACTTACTATCGTTTCAAGTATAGCAATTTGCTCACTCTCAGTTAATACTGAGACATCCAACCATGTAGTGGGTATGGGTTCAAGGTCTTCATCTCCAATCATGAATTGTCTCCATCCAATCCCCTCCTGTACAAAACGCAAACGTAGAGCATCATGATGTCTATAGAGATGGTGGATAGTCTGCTTAACTAGCATAAAGTCTAAGGGTTGAAAGGTTTTTAGTAGCATTACTCCATTACTATGATTAGGATTAAAAGAATGTAGTTCGTTAAAGAAATGAGCTTGGGAACCAGTGAAAGGCACAGGGCCTTCTATCAGACCTTGCTCTGCTCCAATTTGTAGCATCGGTGCAATAACATCTGCTAGTTCAGCAATAGTTTGGTGCTGAAGCATTTGCACAGCCGTAATGTTGACACCTTCTTGATGTGCTAAAGCAATAACACGGATACTGAATAAAGAGTCTCCTCCAACCTCAAAAAAATTTTCATGTATGCCAACACGTTCGATATTAAGTACCTTTTTCCAAATTTCTGCGAGTTTCTCCTCGGTAGGGGTACGTGGAGGAACATAAATTACCTTACTCGTAGTCTGTGGCATAGGCATTCTATAGAGAGCTTGACGATCAAGTTTACCATTCACGGTAAGTGGCAACTCATCAAGGAATACCAACACTGAAGGTCTCATGTATGGTGGTAGCTTTTCTTCTAAGTATCTATGTAACTCATCCTCGCTTAGCATTTGCGACTGACGAGGAACAACGTATGCAATTAAATACTTTATGCTGGAAGCATCCTCGCGGATCAAAATAATTGCGTCTTGAATTGAAGAATTTTGCTCCAATATCGCTTCAATTTCACCCAATTCTATACGGAATCCACGAATTTTTACCTGAGCATCACGCCTTCCGAGAAATTCTATCATACCATCAGACTTATAGCGAGCCAAATCACCAGACCTGTAGAGACGTGCTCCCACCACTTTACTAAAAGGGTGAGGAATGAAACTTTCTGCTGTAAGGTCTGGACGTTTCAAATATCCTCGTGCTAGACCATCTCCTCCAATGTATAATTCACCAGCCACTCCAACTGGCACAGGCTGTAAATAAGCATCTAGGATATAGACTTCGGTGTTAGTTATAGGACGTCCGATAGGAACGGATATATCATAGAGAGAGGAAGTCGTCATAACATTGCAGCAAGTAAATGTAGTGCCTTCCGTAGGCCCGTACCCATTAACTAGCTTACATCTCTCAAACTCTTTCAAGAACTTCTGTACGTGTGATATGGATAATACATCTCCACCTGCTAACAATTGCTGGACATAACGAAGACCCTCTGGATTTACTTCTACCATCTGATGAAATAATCCTGCTGTAAGCCATAAAGTCGTAACATGATGCTGAATCAATAATTCACCCAACTCATGAAGAGATAGTAAATAGGGGGGAGATAGGACTAAACGTGCACCATTAAGGAGACAACCCCATAACTCAAAAGTAGAAGCATCAAATGTAACGGGCGCGAATAGTAGAAAAACTTCGTTTTCACTTATGCTAACGTAATTGTTTTGTTTGACTAGCCGTACTACATTTTTATGAGTAGTACATATACCCTTTGGTTTGCCAGTCGAGCCTGAAGTGTACATGATATAAGCTAGATTGTTAGGTTCTACATCACTTTTCAAGTTTTTTTGCCTTTGCGACGTAATAAGATCGCGAATGTCGTCCAAGTCGACAACCTTTATTCCTGGCACTATATTAGTTTGTATAAAGCGCTGATGGATTAATAGTAGTGATACCTCTGCGTATTCCAACATGTAAATTAGACGCTCTCTGGGATAGCTCCGATCAATCGCTACATATGCTCCGCCTGCCTTCAAAATCGCTAGTAGTCCAGTTACAAGATCTAAGGAGCGGTCCATACAAATACCGACGTGAGTTTCCGGTCCTACACCTAGAGTACGCAAGTAATGAGCGATTCGATTAGCTTGCTGATTTAGTTCTTCGTAGGTGACTTGTAACTCTCCACTAATGACGGCAATAGACTTCGGAGTTTGCAGAACCTGTGCCTCAAAGAGTTGATGAATACACTGCTCCTTCGGATACTCTGTTGTAGTATCATTCCACTGAATTATCATCTGTTGAAACTCTGCTTTGTTTAGAAGAGGAAAGTTCCAAATTTGTTGTTCTGGATTAGACACTAATTCCTCTAGTAACACCTGAAAATGGTTCATCATACGTTCAATAGTTTCCTCGGCGAACAACTCCCTTTTGTAATTCATTGTGCATTGTAATAAACCTTGTTCAGTTTCTATAATAGCAAAATCTAAGTCAAACTTCACTGCCCCATTGCTTACGACAAGAGGTTGTACTATTATCCCTTCAAGAGCGAAAACCTCTTGAGAAGCACTAAGAAACTGAAAAACTACTTGGTAGAGAGGATTGTTGTTAGGAGTACGCTCCGGCTGTAGTTCCCTTACCAGTCGCTCAAAAGATAAGTCTCGGTTTGTATATGCGTCTAACGTAATACGCCGCACACGTTGAAGTACTTCTTTGAAGCTAGGATTGCCAGAGAGATCACTACGTAGTACTAACATAGTTACAAAAAAACCTATCAATCTCTCCAACTCCTTTTGTGGACGATTAGAAAAAGGTGATCCCACCGTGATGTCCTCTTGGTTGCTATAACGCATCAACAAAATTTGAAATGCTGCCAGAAGAATCATAAACAGTGTTACATTCTCTTTTTGACTGAGTACTTTGAGCTGTTCCACTAATAGCTTTGGTAAGGACGGAGGTGTATACGAAGCACCTTGAAAACTCTGGATTGCTGGACGAGGATGATCTATTGGCATCTCAAGCATTGGGACTCCACGCAAATATTCTCGCCAGTAGGTCAACTGCCTCTCCAAAGTTTTACCTCGTAGCCATTGCCTCTGCCATTGAGCAAAGTCGGGATATTGAATAGATAAAGGTGATAAAGGCGAGTTCTGTTTTCTCAAGAAAGTGTTATAGAGCAAACTTAATTCATGATAAAGTATGTTCATCGACCAGGCATCAGCAGTAATATGATGAATAACTAAGAATAATACATGCTCGTTTTCCCCTAGATGAAGTAGTGTAGTACGTATTAGTAGATCGTGGGCTAAATCAAAAGGACGCTGCGCCTCGTTGTCACAAAAGTTTTGTATCTCAATCTGCTGCTGATCTTCTGAAAGTGTATGCAAGTCAATGAAGGATAGTACTGGCGTTTGTAACATTAAGACTGGTGTGATAACTTGTACTGGGGTTCCTTCAATAACAACAAAGTTTGTACGAAGAGACTCATGTCTTGATATCAGTTCGATGAAACTCTGCTCTAATACAGTTACTTCTAAACAACCTCGAAGACGTAGTGCTATAGGTATTGTATAAAGTGAGCTACTTGGTGTGAGCTGATCAAGGAACCAAAGTTGTTGTTGAGCAAATGAAAGTGGAAATGAATGATTATTTCTTCTGCGAGGATGTATAATTTGTCCACGCTTCTTTTTAGTATGGTGTATCAAAAGCTCAAGTTCTTCCTCAGAAAGGTTTTCTATACGCTTCTCGATCTCACTCATCTTCTTACTCCTGTTCACTCGTCTGTCTATCTGTTAAGAGTAGCGATTGCACTTGGTCTTGTGGTAAGGTTTCTAACTTTGATAATATATCACTATCTAACTGTTCTACTATCTGGGCCGTAATTGTATGCGATAGTTCAGCCACTGTTGGTGCTTCAAAGAGACTTTGCAACTGAATATCTATTAGGAATATCTCCTGAAGCCGTACAATAACCTGTATTGCTGTTAGTGAATGTCCTCCAATTGCAAAAAAGTTATCATGGTTTCCTATCTGGCTTACTTCAAGGACCTGTCTCCATACACCTGCTACCAATCTCTCAATTTGGGATTGCGAAGTTGTAGGTGACTCCTCGGCCACTAATGTATCCACCTGCTTTGGAAACGGAAGTTTCTCTCTGTCAATCTTACCATTAGAGGTAAGAGGCATAGACTTTAATACTACGAAAATAGATGGTATCATATAATTAGGTAGATAGTCGTTTATGTAGTTCTGAAGAGTAGAAATCGAAGTAGTTTCTTGCTTCCCGGTTAGCACTACATAAGCAACTAATCTTTTATCACCTGGTTTATCTTCTCGAACAATGACTGCAACATCACTCACCATTGGATGCTTTCTCAGCATAACTTCGATTTCACCAAGTTCTATACGAAACCCGCGTAATTTCACTTGTTGATCAGTACGGCCTAAGAACTCTATATTCCCATCAGGAAAGTAACGTGCCCGGTCTCCTGTGCGATAAAGACGAGCACCAGCCTCACTACTGAAAGGATGAGGAATAAACTTGCTCGCAGTTAAATCCGGATAATTGAGGTAGCCTCTCGCTAGACCGAAGCCACCAACACATAATTCTCCCACTTCCCCAGTAGAAACTTGCTGCTGATAAGCGTCAAGCAAATAAACTTGTACATTCTCTATTGGTTGGCCTATAGAAGAATAATGAGTATGTTGCTTCTGAAAATTAGCAATAGTAGTACATACAGTTGCCTCAGTAGGACCGTAGGCATTAAAAAAACGATAGGCTTTGCCCCAACGTTCTACAATATCTGCAGAACAAGCCTCTCCTGCAACAACAATAGTACGCAGTGCTACAATTGGCTCAGAAGGAAGAAGTGCTAAAATTGAAGGTGGAAGTGTCACTACTGAAATCTGGTACTTATGCAGTGTATCAAGCAAAGGATGCACTGGTAGAAGATCTTCAACAGAAGCAAGATAGAGGGTGGCACCACGAGTCAATGTAATAAATATTTCTGAGATAGAAGCGTCAAAACTAATCGAAGCAAACTGAAGAATATGATCCCTTGGCTGAATTGCAAAGGTATGTTGTTGTGCTTTAATTAAATTCAAAAAACCATAGTGAGATATGAGTACACCTTTAGGTTTACCAGTTGAACCAGAAGTGTAAATGATATATGCTAAGTTATGCATGTCTAATTCGTTGATAGGATTTTCCTGGTTTTCACTGTTAATACTAGGCGATTCTATATCTAAGTAAAGAAAACTACAAGGAGGAGGATTTGGCAAGACTGTCTTCGAAGACTCTTCGGTTATAACAAGCTGCAAGTGCGCATCTTCTATCATGAATGCAAGTCTATTTTTAGGGTAGGTAGGATCTAACGGTACATACGTTCCTCCCGATTTAAGAATAGCAAGAAGAGCTATCAACATATCTAATGAACGTCTAAGACAAAGCCCCACTCGTATCTCTGGACCAACTCCCCGTGCCCGCAGATAGTGTGCTAATTGATTTACACGTTGATTAAGTGTTTGATAGCTCAGTTGATCATCCTTAAAAACCACAGCTATTGCATCTGGCACTTGTTCTACTTGCTTCTCAAAAACCTCGTGAATATAATCGGCAGGAATGTGGGTTGCTTGCTGAGTGACCTGCTCCACCATCGGATGTTTATCATCAGACAAAAGCTGATGCTCTAAAAAAAGCTGCTCTTTATGCTTGGAAAGAGACGTACCTTTATCTTTCCTTGAATTGTTATGGAAATTAGATGCTTCTTTCATATCACTCCTGACTCTCCTAAGAAAATCTTGCTCAATAGGGGTAATGCAAGATACATTCCGTACACAAACCATTTCAGCTAATTACTTTTCTCAATATTATACATCTGTTTTAATACTCTTTACCTCTTAAGGAGAGTAACATATCAATATTCTTTATGTCAAGTTGAAAATAGTACCTTCTGTATCGGATGTACCAATTTTTGGGCACGATCAAAGAGCTGAATGAGGGGTGAGAAAGGCCCGTCGCCAGGGATAAGAGGCAGCAGGAGGAGATGGAAGTTTGGGAAGGATCTTTGAGGGGATGAATGAAGGGCGAGAGGCTAGGGAACTGCGCATCAGCAGCAAGCGAATGACGGCCTGCTTGAGTAGGAAGAAACGCTGTTACACACGCTTTTGTTGTTGAAGCACACGACTGCGTGTGTGCTTTTGTCGATATTGCTCCCGATCCTGGTTCCACGCCTCGTCCCACCGATCATTGCACTCAGCCGTCTGCAAAGCCAGCATCGCATTGAAATTCTCCTGCTTCCATTGCATCCCGGAGCCTTCGAGACGCGCCTGTACGACGCCTTTATTTGCGCTTTCGACCACTCCAGAACTAATCGGTCATCCATTGTGCTGATAGGTGAGATACTGCATCATCGCTTCTCGCTTCTGTAAATAGCGCAATTTCTCGCTGGCAAGTGAATTGGGAAAACGTTCAGGGGGTGGAAACGCCACCCCCGTTTGCCTCGCGCTTCCTCTTCGATGGACGACTCTGGGAAGCGAGTATTGAAGAGACAACTGTCACGCTTCAGCCAGAAATTGGCGCAGCATTCCGTTTGCCATCGGACCATTTCCAGCAGCTGATCGCGGAGGGCGCAATGGAAGAAGTTGCACCCTCAACTCCTTCGCCGCTGCAAGAGACTGTGCGAGAGATCGTGTCTCGCGCTGGTCCGAAAGCCTTGGAAGCAGCCAATCGGCGGCTGAGCGCCATCCTGGCTTGGAAGTGTGGCAAGGCTATCACCGTGGCCACTCGCAGCATTCAGAACTGGATGGCAGCCTTTCGCCGGGCCGAGGCAGAGTATGAATGTGGCTATTTGGGGCTGCTCGACAAGGTGGCGCAACACGGCAATCGCAATCCGCGCATCCCAGATGCCTCCCGGCACATGCTCATCGAGTATTTGACCGCCCACTACGCCGTCCCACATCGTCCACGAGCCGCAGCGGTCTTTCGGATGTATCGTGAAGAGAGCCTGAAGCAAGCCATTGCTCCCGTTGGGGAACGTACTTTTTACCGCGAACGCGCCGCTTTCGAGGATCAACAGGTGGCCACCCTGCGTCAAGGCACGCGAGCTACCTAGCAGTCCTCGCCTTTTTTCTGGGTGCTCGACCAGACGACCCCGCGACATAGTGGGCGTCCCTTTGCACGAGCACATATGAATCATACCAAGCTCGATATCGTCCTGGTGTCCTTTGTCACCAGGAAGCCGATAGCAAAGCCCTGGGCAACGTTTCTGACGGATGCCTACTGTCGGCGGATGCTGGCCTGTTACGTAACCTACGATCTTACGTAACCTACGATCCTCCCAGCTATCGTTCTGCTATGATGGCCTTTCGGCTCTGTGTCCAACGCTACGGGCGACTTCCCCAGGAATTGGGGCTGTGTTGCAAAAAGAAAGCTGATCTGCTACAGTTGAGAGAAAAGAACACGAGAGGAGTCATCATGATCGAGCAGAATCCGTTCAAATAGCGTCATTTCCAGGCCGACATTATTCTGTTGTGCGTGCGCTGGTATCTGCGCTATGCTTTGAGTTATCGTGATCTCGAAGAAATGATGCTGGAACGCGGCCTACACGTGGATGATACCACGATCTCTCGCTGGGTCCAGCACTATGCACTTGAGTTGGAACGACGCTGTCGACCCCACCTGAAAGCGTGGAATGCCTCGTGGAAAGTCGATGAGACGTCTATCAAGGTCAAAAAGCAATGGATGTATCTCTACCGCTCGGTTGATTCGCAAGGAAACACGCTCGACGAGCGGTACTGGGACTCACAACCACATGCAAGAGAGCGTCAAGCTCTTGACTCGCTTTGGCAAAAGGCATCCAACTGCTCAGCCGCACGATCGCCTGCTGCAAACGGGGCGTCAGGTGACTGCTTGACAGGTCCAATTCCTTATCCAGGGGGAAAAACCCTGGAGCCGCAATCGACACAGGTGAGATAGCTTCGATGGAAACGAATCTTTTTGCCCCCGACGGTGGAGAGGGAGCGCTCATGCTCTCCACGCGCCTGCATGCGGCCTGAACAGTGGGGGCACACCCGTTCTTGAACCTCGCTTGACTCCGACTGAGCAGCCTGGCTGCTCATGGCAAGATCTTCTATCATCTGCGCTCGCCATCCTGCCAGGCGTTCATCAACTTCTTGCTCAATCTGCGCCAGTGTCGCTTTGGGATGCTGCACCCGCCAGTCTGCGAGCCCGCTCACTATCTCTTCTCGGTTCGTTTCCCATTGCTGCGTCTTGTCTTGTGGCATCTCTTTTCGCTCCTTCTTTTCGGCTTCCTCCTCTTTGCTTCCAAGTATACCAGCTTTCTGGTTACGCAAGAAAATGAATCGCACCCCTGGAATACTGGAAGATTGACAGCAGAGCATTTATTTGTTATCTTATACATAAGTTGCGTTCAATTTCCCAAGTTATATACAAAAATTGTAGTTTACCTTTGCAAAAAGGTATGCCAAAGTATTAAGCAGCCAAAAGCAAACGTGTAACATCTTGAGAAAATATGTTAATCTTCCTCTGAACAAGTAATACTGGCTGACTTGCTTCACATCATTTTTTTACTGATTCTCACAATAGTACGTTTGTATCTTTCTAGAAAATGAAGAGGTTGTAGAAGCTACCTTAGCGCATAATAAATGAGAGAATATACCTCATTCATAAGAGTTGGATTACAAAAGTTGAGTTCTGAAATCAAGTATGCCTTGCTCTTACATCTGTTGTCACTGAAATATACATCTAATTTTCTCAACAGTGAAATTAATAAATTATTTCAGTCATCCAGACTTCATGTATGCACGCCAACTTCGTTCTCTGAATCGAGCAATTTGAGGTAGGTAAATGAGTACTGAAACTGATCAATATCCATCAGAATTATCGGGATTTTTTCCTGATTTTGATAAAGATGACATTGCCCTAGTGAAACAAGTCCAACATTTTACTAGCACCACGCCTGAGCGTATCTACGCTCTTGTTAAAGCAACTGAATACATAGTGAATAATGACATTCCAGGTGCTTTTGTGGAATGCGGAGTGTATAGGGGAGGAAGTGCTGTTGTTATCATAAGTACACTACTTCGCCTGAATAAAACAGATCGACACTTGTATCTATTTGATACTTTTGAGGGTATGACAGAGCCAACCTCATTAGACATTAACTATAGTGGGGAGAAAGCATCTGACCTGCTACAACAGGAAATGCAACATAGGTACGAGGTAGGCTCCGTCTGGGCTTATTCTCCAATTAGCGATGTGCAACGGGTAGTCTTAGCCAGTGGCTATGATGCTAGCAAAGTTCACTTTGTTCAAGGACAGGTAGAGCATACTATTCCTACACAGGCTCCTGATAGTATTGCCTTGCTTAGATTAGATACTGACTGGTACGAATCTACCAGGCATGAGCTAATTCATCTATACCCACTTGTTTCCACTAATGGCGTGCTACTAATAGATGACTACGGCCATTGGCAGGGTGCGAAAAAAGCTACCGATGAGTATCTCGAAGAACATAACATCCCTCTGCTATTAAATCGTATTGATTATTCGGGAAGAATTGGTATCAAAATTCAAGATATTTCACAGCGCAAAGAGACAGATGTGAAGTAACATAACTTCAATAAAGACTGCTATATCTCTGTCCAGCACATATATAGCACTTACGATAGGAGTTAGACTATGGCACTTGATTCCTTTTTGGATTCTATCTTAGAACGTTACGCTATTCTAACTCGCTATAGTAAGGAGTCTGATCATCCAGTACGTCGTCTTGCTTATCAAGCTATACAGCAAACAGTTGGTAAAATTGCGGAATGGATGCTCACAACTGGGATGAGTATCCAATATGATGAGTTTGGTAATCTAGTTGGACGCTATGAGGGACGAGAGACCAATTCTAAAACACTGTTGCTTGGCTCTTGCTTTGGCACAGGACAAAATGCGAGTCATGATTATGATATTCTAAGTGTGTTACTTGCCTTAGCATGTGTAGAGCGCTTACACACTCATGGTCAACGTCTAGCATTTGCTATAGAGGTGTTTGCGTTTCCTAATGAGGGAAGCACACATGACCACAGTTTATGCAATGTGAATAGATTTCAAATTGAGAAAGAAGTAAATGCATATGGCGAGGAGAAGCATGACATCCAAATTCCGTTTTTCACTCATTGGCGGCCTGAAGACCTTCTAGGATATTGTGAGATTCACATTGAACGAAACTCCGGCTTGAAGGAACTTAATGTCCCGGCTACAATCGTTTGGGCCATCAATAGTTATGTCGAAATTGCGTTGCGTTTTACCCAAAAAGTTAAACATAGTGGAACTGTTGTTACGTCGTGGCATGGTAATGCTCTCTATGCAGCTGCTGAGTTTATACTTGCAACTGAGGAGTTTGCACAAACTCGAGATGGGTTGTTTGCTACAGTAGGACAGGTCAATATGCAATCAGACGTGGGTAGTACTATACAAGGGCAGGTTACGCTTAGTCTAGATATGCGACACCAAGAGCACACATTCCGAGAACAGGCACATAGCTATTTATATGATCGTGCTAAGCAAATTAGTGTACAACGCCAAGTTGCACTTGATTGGCAAATCGTTCAAGAGCATCCTACCTTACTATGTGCTCCACGTTTAGTCAACCTTTTAAAGCAAGCGATAGAGAAGTCAGGATATCCCGTATTAGCACTTTCTAATGATGCAGGATACAACTCTATGTTGTTAAGTAAACTTACTAATACTTGTATACTTCTTGTACGTGGTCGAGAGAAGACCAATCACCCCTTCGCTGAGTTGGTGACGAAGGAGGATATGGCTGTTACAATCACTATATTGGAACACTTTCTAGCATATGTTGAGCTTGCTTCATTTTAGCGAAAGAATTATTTACATCTTCTGTTGATTGACAAATTAAAATGGTTCTTACACAACTTTGATACTGCTGGCGAACCCTTTTAAGCAGCGTCATAGAGGCAAGCAAACGCAGAACGACGAGTTTGGGCGCGAGGAACGCCATTGAACCATGCGAGACTCCGTGTGAGATTGAGCGCGGCGGCCGTCGCAATATGTTGCACGTGGGTTTTCTCCTGCCCACTATATCGGGAGCGCCGTCAACCCATCGTGCGAACCCCTTGCGAGATGGTTCCCTCACTACCGGCTCGCTTGGAATAGATCTTGGTAAAATCCTTGCTCACGCCTCTACATCAAGGCCAGATACTGCTCCTGCGGACGAATCGTCACGGTCTGGCGCGTATGGCGAATCGATTGGGTATACAGCGATCGAGATGAACACACCTGGCAATCTTTAGTCGAGAACTTGATCTTGATCACCTCGTTTTTCCGGTTGTCAATGGCGGGAGTCCAACTGCTGCTCGTGTGCCCCTCCGGGCAGATCGCCTGCTGCTGTTCCCAATCGATGAGAAAGTGATCGGCATCAAAGCCAGTTTGTTGCCGGGCTTACCATTGGTGGTTCCGACGGGTTGGACCAACAAGATCAATTTGGTAGTCACGTTGACTCTCCACCAGGAGCTTTGCGTCCACATAGCCAGTATCCATGATATGTCAGTTGGCAGAAGGTGCTTGCAGTCTAGATCAGCATGAAGATTTCCGTCATCGCACCATCAGAAACAGGTGCTGATGTATTTTCTACATGTGTGATGAGCAATAGCAGATGCGCTTCACAGCTTTCGGTGAAATGCACTTTGTAGCCGACCCAGGTTGTGCTCCGCTTCTTGGTATAATGAGCCTCTTCGTCATAGGGAGAGCCGATGTAGCGCGAGGGTGGGGGAATATTCTCAGAAGACCGCCACCAAACAACGACATCGACAGGGAAACTATCGTCCGTTGAAGGTAATCCCACTGTCCAACATTATTACTGTGCCTCAAACTCATCCCTCAGAATAATTCCATATGTCTGAAAGTCTTTCTATTTCACACCAAACGTTATAGCAATGTAAAGCTCCATGAAATATAATAACAGCATGAGTATAATGAGGTTGTACGCAATTAGCGATCTCCATCTTAGTGTTCCTGACAATCGCTCAGCATTAGCATCTCTTCCATATCATACGCACGATTGGCTTATTATAGCTGGTGATACTGGAGAGACGGAGGAACATTTACACTATGCCCTCTCCATCTTGACGAAGCGCTTTGCCAAAGTTATTTGGGTACCCGGAAATCATGATCTCTGGACCATTCCGTCCTCTCACGAAGCTCGTCTTCAGGGAAATGAGAAGTATCTTCATCTCATTTCGATCTGTCGCAGCTATGGAGTTGTGACGCCTGAAGATCCGTATGTTCTATGGCTGGGTGAAGGAAAACCAACCATTCTCGCACCTCTCTTCCTGCTCTACGATTACAGCTTTCGTCCACCTTATATTTCTGAGGAGCAAGCTGTTGCCTGGGCTGAAGAAACAGATGTTGTATGCTCTGATGAATTTCTCCTTCATCCTACTCCATACACTTCCCGAAGTGCCTGGTGCCAAGCACGCTGCGAGTACACCGAAAAGCGTCTCCAAGCCATTTCGTCAGCTTACTCTATCATTCTCATTAATCACTTTCCAATTCGTCAGGAATGCGTTCGCGTCAGAAATATTCCACGATTCTCAATCTGGTGCGGAACAACACGTACGGAAAATTGGTGTACTCGCTTTGCCATCTCGGTCGTCGTCTACGGTCATGTTCATGTACGTGCGACAGACTACATTGATGGGGTGCGTTTCGAAGAAGTGTCTCTAGGATATCAAAGGAATTGGAAACAAGAAAAAGGGGTTCAAGGATATCTTAGAGAAATTCTACCCGGTCCAGCAGCACATCTTCACTCAGCAGCAGAAACTATATGGTACTCCTGACTCAGTCAGTGTCGCACATGTCTCTATTTTTGCGCCTTACAAAGCAGAAATTCGTCAAAGCTAGCTGTTCAAATATAGTTGAGGAAGTGTAGACATATGATTGAGAATCTATGGCAGAAGCCAATAACACCTCTACAGTTGACAGAGCACGAAGTTCATATCTGGCGAGCGCAACTTAACATCTCGCCCGAGGCCAGATCTCGTTTTCAACGTATTCTATCGCCAGAAGAGAATGCCAAAGCTCAGAGATTTTACTTCGAAAGAGATCGACAGTACTGGATGGTAGCTCATAGCATCTTGAGAATGCTTCTCAGCTTGTATACTCAACAAGCTCCCCAGGAGATCACTTTCCAAGTGAATGCATATGGAAAACCTTCACTTCCGACTATCGATCACCAACCACTCCTTCAATTTAGGGACTCACAAAAATTAAATTATCCCAGAAGCCCTCTTTCCAAAGGATGATATGCTGTAGGCAAAAAGAGGAGCAATGAGATGAAGCAGTTGGAGTGGGCGCGCCGTCAAGAGATAGAGCAGTGCCTAAAAAAGATGCATCGATCTCCTGAGCAACTGCAAGCCTATCAGATTCTTCAAGGGGGGAGCTCTGGCGCAGCCACCTATCGACTGCAGATGACGGGAGAAGAACTCGTCTTAAAAGTCACCAGCATGGGGAGTGAACGAAGCGTGCGAGAACGTGCACAACGGGAACTCTCATTTTACCAAACATTGGTTCCTCGTCTTACGCTCCTTGCTCCTCATATGATTGCTCATGTTCATGATACGAAGGCGATTGCACTATTGCTCACGGTCTACGAGCCATCTGCTCCTCCAATTCAGTGGCAGGAACAGCAGTATCTGAAGGTTGCTGAGCAGCTTGCACAGTTGCATGCCTCTTTTTGGAAGAACACCGAGGCAGTGACCCAGTTCTCCTGGTTGCGTAGAGAGCAGTGGACACTCTCTGTTCTCCAACTGCAACAAGCGACACAACAGTGGCAAGCCATCCAGAACAATCCGTGCTTTCAGCCGCTGATCCCGCTGTCTCGGTACCAGCGGGTCGTTCATCTTCTTTCTTTGATGGGAAGTGTGGAGAGCCTCCTTACCTCCTTTCCCTTGACTGTGTGTCATGGTGATTGCCACATCGATAATCTTTTGAGAGACAGACAAGGACATCTGGTCTGGGCAGATTGGCAGGAAGTGGGTGTGGGACCTGGGCCAGCGGATCTGTCCTTCTTCTATCAACGAGCGTTCAAGGCGGGAGGAACGGTGCCATTTGAGGCGATGATCAGCACCTATCATCAACAGTTGGAAGCGGAAACGAGGGAACAGCTTCCATTCGCTCTGCTTCAGCAGGTGCTAGATGCTCTTGAATTACGAGCATGGCTCCTCACCTGGCCTGCCTACCTGATGGATGTATCGCCCCAGTGGCTAGCCTCGCTCTTCAATCGCATCGATCTGCTTGCAGACCGACTCCATCTTGTTGTGCAGCAAGAGAACAACTGAGTGGGGCTGTTCTCCTGCTTCTCTCTGGTATCGCTCAGGCATTCTCTCGAGAAGAGGACAAAAAACAGTTGTACATGATTTATCTGGCATGGTGATTGGTTTCGAGTGAGACGTAGAGACTCACGAAAAGAAAATCGTTCGAGAGGTAATCTTGTCAGAGATGAAATACGGTAACGAAAAGCTCTGGGAGGCAGAAGAATGGAGTTAGAGGAAGAAGCGAAAAAGCTGTTCATAGAGACGGCGAAAGCACTCAAAGGAAGCGAACGGCGTCTGTTTCTGGCACGGACGGTACGAGTGTTGGGAGAAGGAGGTCAGCGCTTGGCAGAACGAGAGTTGAGGTGGAATCGTGGGACAATTCGTAAAGGCCAGCACGAACTGGAGCAAGGAATTGTCTGTCTCGATGCGTACTCCTCGCGAGGCCGCAAGCGGAGTGAAGACCATTTGCCCAACTTGCTCAACCATATCACTGCCATAGTGGATGGGCAAAGCCAAGCAGACCCGCAGTTTCGCACCACTCGTCTGTACACACGCCTGACGGCCACTGAAGTGCGCCGCCAGTTGATTACGCGCTATGGCTACCACGATGACGAATTACCCACGGCGGAGACGATCTCTACGAAATTAAATACCTTGGGATATTACCCGAAAAAGGTGGCCAAGAGTCAACCCCAAAAAAACTGCCCGAAACCGATGCCATCTTTGCCCAAGTGAAACACCTGAATGAGGAGGCGGATGCCGCTTCTGACACGTTACGAATCTCGATAGATGCAAAAGCCCCCGTCAAAGTCGGACCTTTTGCACGTGGGGGGAAAAATCGCGTACCTACCAAGGCTGCCGACCATGATTTTCAGCCAGCGGCTACCGTAACGCCCGTAGGGATTTTCTTGCCTGCCTCCGATGAGCTCTTTCTCTATGGGGTGACGTCCAAAGTTACCAGTGATTGTCTCGTGGATTGTCTAGTTGACTGGTGGGAGACGATGAAAGATCGCTTTTCCCATATCAAGACACTTGTTCTCAATGTCGATAATGGACCAGAGAACCACAGTCGGCGTACACAATTCATGCAGCGTCTGCTCGAATTTGTTCAGGATTCTCACCTCAGTGTCAGTCTCGCGTATTATCCGCCCTATCATAGCAAATACAACCCGATTGAGCGGTGTTGGGGCATCCTCGAACAGCACTGGAATGGAGCCTTGCTTGATTCCGTGGAGGCCGTGATTCAGTATGCGGCCTCGATGACCTGGAAAGGCAACCATCCTCTGGTCGAATTGGTAACGACAACATATCAGGCTGGTGTGAAACTCACTAAAGAGGCAATGAAGGTGATAGAATCCCAACTTCAGCGATTGCCATCTCTTGAAAGGTGGTTCGTCGATATCAAGTATTCTCCCCCGGCTATCCGGGATAATTAATTATTCGTCCGTCCCTTAATCTTTCACACTCAAAAGAGCTTGCGCTTTACGCATTTACATACACACGACAAATCGGAGTTGATATCGAATATATGCGTTCAGATATCTCCTACGCTGAGCTAGCCCAATGTAGCTTCTCACCTGCAGAGCAAGTAGCGTTTGATGCGGTTCCACCTGCTGACAAGCAAAGAGCTTTTTTCAAATGCTGGACGAGTAAAGAAGCGTACATTAAAGGGAGAGGTTTGGGTCTCTCACTCCCTTTACATCTTTTTGATGTCTCACTTACACCTAGAGAACCCGTTGCCTTGCTTGCAAGTAGAGAGGATGCTCGTGAAGTACAACGTTGGACAATGCATCCATTGGAACCAGGCGAAGACTATGCTGGAGCATTAGTAGTCGAGAAACCAGAACCAAGCATACGATATTGGCAATGGATAGGCAATTAACTACAGGACAGACCGACTTAAGACATCCTGGCTCTTCCGCAAAGTTGATGACGAACACATGTTCGTCAGAAAGATGAGCCATTTGGCGGCAGCACTTGCCATCGCACGAGTGCATTGGTATGCTTTCCCTATCCCTCAAGACGATGGAATGGAAGGATACCTGATGCGATGGCAAAGCTAACCTTGCTCCCCGACCCCACCTGTTTGCACCTACAACTCCTCGATGCCTCAGACACGACCATCACGGCTCGGGTCACGACCACCTCTAAAGAGGCAATATGTTCCCTCTGTCATCGGTGTTCGCCTCGGATTCATTCCCGCTATGTGCGAGCAGTTGCCGATCTCCCCTGGATGGGCTACGCCGTCCGCCTGGAGCTGCATGTGCGCCGCTTTTTCTGTGTCAACCCGGAGTGTGCCCGCCAGATCTTCACGGAACGGCTCCCAACGGTCGTCGCTCCTTACGCTCGGCGCACGACGAGACTCACCGATGTCTTTATTATGTATAATCCAGCTCGTTTCTCTCAAGAAGAACAAAGGAATCGAGCTCGGAGTATATATAATGCAAGTTAGAAATAATCTTTTCTGATTCTATCTAACATACACCCTCATTGGCTTTGCCCTCGGAGGCGAAGCTGGAAAGCGCTTGGTGATAGGTATGGGTCTGGCCGCGAGTCCAGATACGCTGCTTCGGCTCATTCGTTCTCAGAACGAACCTTCCGTCCCAACCCCACGCGTGTTGGGTGTGGACATCGACTCGAGTATGTAATAGGGATTGCCTGAATAGGTAGTACTCCTGGCTACAGAGGGTGATTCGGCTACAGCACACTCCGTTGTAACAGAAAAGGAGTGTGAGAGATGAAACAATCTCAGCAATTTCGTGCGGTACGGCGGCCAAAAGATCTCTCTAGCCCCTACGCACTGGTAGTGGTTGATGGAAGTGGTGTTCCCCACCTTCCCCTGACCTTGTTTTACCACGAGACGCAGCGCTTTCTTGCCGAGGGTACAGCCAAGACGTATCTCGCAACGTTACTTCCCTACTTTGTTACCTGGTGACTGATTCCTGGCGACGAGAGCGAAAAGATCGGTGGGAGAGCTCACCCGATGCTGTCCGCGAGAGTGTGCGTGACTTTCTCGTGGAACAGTTGCATTGCAAAGCGCAACCACGAGAGACTGACCAATTAGTGCGGCTTACCGGAAAGAGTCCCAGCACGGTCCACGTCTTTCTTTGCGCGCTCAAGCAATTTTATCATCTGGCTCGGCGCAAGGAATGGTACTCCTATCCTCATCCACTGACTGATCCGACCGCGAACCTTTTACAGGATATTGAGGCGGAAGAACGCCGTGTGGCAGGACAGCGCCCACGGATGCCTCAACGCAGTGGGGTAGAAGAGCCTCGGCGCAGGTTCCTCTCGGACAACTACTTTAAGCTGGTTCATGAGACATGGCAACCTCATCCCATTGATGACCCGCAGTTGCATCGTATGCTCCGTCAAGGGTTTCCGCACGCTGGCTTGTGTCTGCGTGATCAACTCGTGGTACGTATGGCCTACGAGTCGGGAGCACGCATTCGAGAAATTCTGCGCCTGACCATTGGAGACTGGCGCAAACGGGGAGGCAAGCAAGAAGCCTGGGCCTTTAGCAAGGGAAGCCACGGACGGCGCGTCAAGGTAGTCAGATGGAGTGCTGAAACCAGCAGAATGCTGCTGGCCTACGTCAATACGGAACGTACGGCTATCGACCGCCAAAGCCGTCGTTTCGATGCGCTCGATGATGGTGATCCGCTCTTTTTGTCACGTCGGGGGAATCCCTACGATTACGACAGTTTCAAAAAACACTGGTACAAGCTGTGCGCCGTACTCCAACTCGATCTCAATATCCATGCACTCAGGCACTGGTTCGTCACTCAAGAGATCCGCCTCATCTGTGAAACAGCCAAAGAGCCTGGAGATATCGAACGAGGCAAAGAGGATCTGGTGCGCTACATGGCCTGGCGAAGTCCAGAGACGTTGCAATGCTACGAACATTACTTTGATGAGATCCGGCATGCAGAGCTTCAGGATCGTCTGCATACTCGCTGGGCCGAGGACACTGCCAGGTATGCACGAGAAGCGACGGATGTCACCTCTGCCTGCATCCCGTTTGGCCCAACTCCTTCCAGTCCTCCAGTTCCGAAAGATCCGCCGAGAGAGGAAGGTTGGGCTTCCTTGTTATCATTAGGAGGGTTCGCGCATGCCTAGATATCGTGCGAATGATGAGCGAAGAGCTCCTCTCATCTGGAAACAATTTCAAAGTACCGTCGATCCGCTTTTGCTTACTGCCCCGAAGATCAACTGGGATCAGGTAGAGCCCAGATTCATGAATTACATCACGGTGAAAACTGCTGGTCGGCCCTGGTGCAATCACTTGGCGTTGTTCCTGGGCGTCGCCACCTGCTATGCCAAACTGGATTGGCAGTCGATCAGGTCGCGGCTGCATTCGATGCATTGTCGTTTCGACACGATTTTCACGGCCTACCAACTCACAGATTTTTCCGAGTGGGTCCCAGTTGAGCACCTCACGCGCTACATGAATGATCCAGAAGGGCTGGATTCACTGGAAACGAGAGTCGAGTTCATACGAAGCTACACCGCTCTGGTCCGCACGCTTGCGATCTATCTACAAGCCCTTCCCACAGAGATGCGTGCTCTTTACCAGCAGTGGGCACTTCCCGCGCTTCCAGCAGGTGTACGAGCGCATATTGCTCACGACCAAGTGATGAAAGATCTCCAGGCGCAGCGGCGCAAAGCAGACTCAGATGCGGTGAGTCCATTCTTCGCTCACATGCGAGGAGAAGCCCACCTCCGCTGGAATACGCTCGCTCGCCTTCGGCAACAGTATCGAGAAGTCGTTGCCCAGGTAGAAGCAGGAACGGTAACGCTACCTGTTGCCTTCTCTTACGAAGAACCCCGACTCAGACAACGATACCACTTTCTGCTCTGGGATCGACCAAGCTTTGTCCTGGGACACGCGGGCAGCTACAGTAAAACGTTGTGTTCCACCGCGCGAAACCACCGGATGCAATACAGTCCAGAGCGGAATCACTTCTTCCTCGAATTTATGGGTGCCGAAAGCCTCATCGATCCTGATGCTCCACGGGAGCCAGACGCACTGCTCTGGTTTGGAGAGTTGTTTCGCTACGGACTGATTGGCGAACATGCCAACTGCGGGACGCCAGAGGAAATTGAGCGCAAACAAGCCTTTTTGCGGTCGTTTGGCTATGGTGAATGGGACGAAAACGAATTTGCGACCCAGCCATTTTCGACGGGGCATACCGGATTGTTAACGGAGCTTCGCGGGAGTTCCAACTTCTTAGTGGCTGCCCGGAGGAAAACGACCGGTTTACTCTTTACCATTGAGACCTTGTACGATGCCGCTACCTTTGGCTTAGCAGCGTTAGATTTTTTTACAACCACTGGGGCCAGAGCGAATGAATTACTTCAGCTTCGTCTCAGTCCTGATTGCCTCTATGCCATGAAGGTGGGAGGAACTCCCCGTTTGCTGGTACGGTTGGTCCCAAAGGGAAGAGATCAACCTGCCGATTACATGATCGGACCTGAAACGAAGAGGAATTTTGAACGAGTTGGGGCTATGCTCAAGGACCATTACCAGTTAGGTTCTGGAGAGGGTTTGCCTCATGTCTCGTTTAACCCAGATAATCAGCGCGCCCATCGCTTTCCTGGAAAGTACCCCTATCTGTTCCAGTATCACGGAAAACATTTGTTGCGAAGTGCCGTTACAGCAAGTTTGCGTTTTTTGTGTCATGGGATGGTGTTTCAGCGCGCCGACGGCACAACCGTCATTCTCAAACCGCATTTACTTCGTCACGTTTTCGCGACTCATTTACATCAGGTCGAGCGCGTTCCTCTTGATCTGGTCGCCGTGATTCTGCATCAAAAGGACACTCGCGTGACTGGCTACTACGCAGCTCCGACATGGCAACAAGTCACTGAGACAACTGGCTCCTTTCTGGACCGCTGTGCGACCGAGCTCGGCGAAGTCGAAGACGCCTTTGTACGGGCACCAGTAGAGTTGCAGCGCCAATGGGAGGAGGCCAGAAACCAGGTCGGAACGCTCGCGAAAGTCCCTGGTGGGGATTGCGCGTGTCACGCGGTCTGCCCTTACTCCTACGTCTGTACTGGCTGTGTCTACAAAATCCCTGATCCAGCGCGAAGAGAGGAGATCGTGGAGCAAAAGCAATGGGCGCTCATTCGCTACGAGCAAGTCAAACGGCGTGAGATGGGGCCCGAGACTGTCAAAATGCAAGCACTGATCCACCAGTGCAATACCGAACTAGAAGAGATGCATCTCATTGAGGAGTATCGAGCTGATGAAACTTACCAACCCGAACTTAGGATTGAACCGGAAAAGTGACAGCATGATCCAGCCGCGTCCCTGGCTCCAGAAGCTCTACCAGGAGAAACGCGAGCGCACGATCCGCCTTGTCAAAGCCGCTGTTGACCAACTCATCAAAGAACAGCAGACAGTGACGATTGAGGCGATCTGCCGCAAAAGTATCGAGATTGATCCAGATGGTCGAGGCATCAAAAAATCAGCGATACTGGAGAACTCGGAGGCTCATGCCTACTACTGTGAGCACAGCACGTCATACCGAAAGGCACGGAACCGGAAACGGCAAGGGACAAAGAAACGGGAACGGAAGACAACTGAAGCGCAGCTATTACACATTGACCCGAACCGTGACGTGGATCGGGCCAGGTATCGGTACTTGCAGCTCACAAAGGCTGAGATGGTAGAGCGCCTGCTCATCGTCGAGCAAGCGTACGCAGAGGTACACCAACAGCTTGCCCATCTCCAATTTCAGTTGCTTGAGCAGCAGGAAAAAGAGCAGCGACAAGCACAACCCCACTCAAAACAGAAAGGAGGAACAACGAGTAATCGTGATTGAGCAAAGAACTCATGATACGAGCTTGGAAGGACGAGGAAGCGGCCTCGTGGTGATCGCACGCAATGTCACAGGAGAAATTGTGACACGTATTACTTCACGCCACAATCTTGTGGGAGCGATTCAGACCGCATGCAGCGTCCTCAAGCTCAAGGCTGATGCAATCTGTACTGAGGTACATAGTGACGAGGGTCCATCCTCAGAGTATCATCGGCCTCCGAAGGCCCTGATCAAAAGAGAGCATCTGTTAGCTGAACAAACGCAGGCTTCGTAGACAAAAAGTACTCGCCATCTTTCTCCTTTCTTACAATTGTGGTATGATAGGCGAAGATGAGTCTACAGCAGAGTGTGTTGTATCATGAAACCTCTGTAGAACTACCTCCAGTATTTCTCCTCTTACATGACCTAAAACAGTATTGGAGCGCAGACATCAGATACATCGAAGAGCACTTACTGCCAGATCCCAAGCCGGTTTACCTGATCAGTATATTTGAAAACTTCAGTAGAGCGGTTTTGGCTTCAGCCATTTCTCCTACCCAGAACGGATGGGACTTTCTCTCGGTTCTGGCTGAAGCCATCCGCCACTACGGTGCGCCAGAGGCGCTGGTCACAGACGGGGGAGGTCAATTTTACAGTGCCCAGGCTCTTCAACTCTACGACATGCTAGGCATCCGTAAGGAGCGCATCGAGCCTGGGGAGCCATGGCAGAATTATGCCGAGACGCTTTTCTCAATCCAGCGGCGGCTCGCCGATCACGCTTTCTCGAACGCACGCGCCTGGCCGGAAATCCAGCAGGCGCACCGGACCTGGTGGATCAATTACAATATCGAACGACACTTTGCCCACCGGGAGCGCCAGGATGGGCGACATAGCCCTTCTGAGGTGCTGCGTGGAGTGTTGGGCCGGACATTTCCTGAAGAGGTGCTCTCGCACGCGCTGTACGCCACGCAGTTTACCCGCCAGATTGATCGCCACGGCTTTGTCAGGTTCAAGCATTGGAAATTCTACGGAGAACTGGGGCTTGCTGGTGAGAATATCTCCGTGTGGGTGTACGAGGGCAATCTGAAGGTGGAGTACCAGGCGACGACACTCGCGCTGTACGAACTGGGCATCGAGAAAAAGATGGGGGAGATCGCCGAGGTGAAGAACCCACGCCGCCTGGAGACCCACTTTCGCAGTCCACAACTAGACCTCTGGCAGGTCTCCGAGACAGAGTGGCTTTTAGCTTTGAGGCGACCAGAACCCATCGCGCGCAAGAAACCAGGCAAGATCGTTCCTCTGGCGCAGCAACTCGTCTTGCCTGAGTTTGGCGCGACGGGCTAGAACCACCTTCCGAGCATCACGTATCGCTCCTCATGGTAGTTCGTTTGGCTTCTCTTGTTCACGGGAGAGAAGCCCCACATCTCCCGTATCAGCCGCAGCGTGGTAGGATTTACACCTCTGGTAATGTCGCTTGCTGCATGTGTCGAGAGAGAAACAGCAATACGGTTATCAAAATCAAGCCACTCCACAATATGCCCACGGTAGGCAAAACTCCCAGATGCTCCAGGCTCAGCCCGAGTGCGGAAGAGCCGATGGTGAGGACGCTGAACAAGATCAGGCGATAGAGGCCACTGACACGGCCTTGCAGAGCATCTGGTACGACAGCGAAGCGATAACTGTCCATGAAGACAGCACGGACCGAGTCGGCGAGAGCGATGCCCGCGAAGACGGCTCCCAACAGCAGTGGCGTCGTGATGAAGCCATAGAGAGGCCAGAGCAACACGAACACGACCAGGGCACAGCGAAGCGTGAGGCCCATGCGCATGCGCCGCTG